>Ga0209960_1001660_pt1 | contig 26996 bp, 17 predicted proteins | sample ThiBiot_500_plan_2_FD_183947 | JGI IMG/M metagenome (GOLD analysis project Ga0209960, IMG submission 183947) | Wastewater bioreactor microbial communities from Cape Town, South Africa - Thiocy_expt_500_plan (SPAdes) | ecosystem: Engineered > Bioreactor > Thiocyanate-remediating >...
TTTTTCCTATGATGTGATTATGTTAAATCCGATATGGCGTTTCCGACTCTATTGTTGTGTTTAGAAAACTATAAAGTAGTCCTTCTCAGATATCTATAATCATCTAGACCTAGATATTCGATAACTGCCTATGCTTGAGTCGAAAAATGTGGCAGCGCGTGTCGGAAGTGGCGGACCGTAGGGACGCCGACGACCGACGCGGTGCTGCCCAATAGGACGTATGGTGAAACTTTATCATATACATGTATATACGTATAGTCGATCGTTTTTAATTCAAATTTTCATATGCGCTCACACTAACACATTCAGTCGAGGGTCAAGTGAATCGACTCTCGATGAACGTTACTTGTTTTTATATTCTACACTTTTTCGTTATATACTTTTTGTGTGCTTAAAAAACTTTTTTGCAGAGCCCTGAAGAGTATTTTTTCAAATAAATAAACACGAAACGCGTCGGCGAATATAATATCTGCATTTAGTATTAACTTTAATTAAAGCACACAACTGTTCATTTTGACATTAAGACAATTGATTCCTGAAAAACAAAAGTTGGGCATAGCAGATTGATTTGTATTTGCTTCTATATACAAGTGAATCTGTTTTTATATTAGTTTTACCCTCAAGTAAAGATTATTCTTGAAATATAGAATAGTCATGCAAGCCATCTGATGAGACCGTGAGATTCGGTCGAAACGCGTCATGGCAGTACACTTCCTTCACTCACCCTCAAGACCGTGAAATTCGGTCGAAACGCGTCGTGGCATCACAATAAGTGGACCTCACCCTCAAGACTATATAAAAGAAAGTCTGTGCACTTTTTTGAATACTTTTAATAGTGAGTACTTATTTCTTTCCCAGTATGGGAAGGGTATTGAGGGTGAGTTTAATGTGAAAATTCGAATAAGAAAGGGTTTCAGTAGAAGATCCGATCATGAAAGAATCATCTATAATCATTTTACGTGTCCACATATGTGTATATATAATGAAATCAAATAAAATTCCTCCACTTGATATGCATAACTTAGTGCGAAAGACTAAGAAATAAGAATCATATGAAATAGAATAGGAATCGAACCTATATCTTCCATTAACCGGTTGGCTGCTCTACCGTTAAGCTACCTATTAAATCATCTTAACTACGAATAGTAGAAGCATATCGAATCTTTACTGTCCTGATTGATATCGTGGATAGAAGCCCTGTTTTTCTATATTAATTCGTCTATTATCAGATTACTATCTAGTTCTCGTACAGCATAAGAATAAGAAAGATCTATAAGATTACGACTGTCCTATTGATACTATATATGAATTAGATTTAAATTTCAATCGATATGTTTCTACTATTCGTAGTTGAGACGATTTAATAGGTAGCTTAACGGTAGAGCAGCCAACCGGTTAATAGAAGATATAGGTTCGATTCCTATTCTATTTCATATGATTCTTATTTCTTAGTCTTTCGCACTAAGTTATGCATATCAAGTGGAGGAATTTTATTTGATTTCATTATATATACACATATGTGGACACGTAAAATGATTATAGATGATTCTTTCATGATCGGATCTTCTACTGAAACCCTTTCTTATTCGAATTTTCACATTAAACTCACCCTCTTTTCGATTTTTATAGCGGCTTTTCGCCGCTTAATCCTTTATTTCGGTAAAGGGAAAATTAGAAGAAAAAATCAACGGCAAACGCATGACCCATGGAAAAAGTACTTAAACGTTTAAAAACTTGTATCAATCGGCGTTTACTTTGGATCTTCTATGGCAAGCGCAGCAAGATGATCTTCTAGTGTATCATCACTTAAGTTGTTGAGGATCTCTTCAAAGTCTGTCCAAACCATAATTGGAGTATTCCCAGCCCGTTGCGCTAAATAACCATAGAACGCACGCTTTTCGTTCTTTACGAATTCAATCATCTGCTTCAACATATCGGATAACTTCTTGTTTTTTTCGTTGAGCTTACTGATTCGCTCTTCATAGTTTTCCAATTCATTCTTGAATTTTTGCTCCGATTCGACAACTTTTGCGCGTTCCTCATTAAGTTGCTTTGTTAATGCTTGTTTTGCTTCACCTTCTTCCTTTTCTTGCGTTGAGAGTTGGCCTAACAATTTCTGTTTGAACTCGAGGTCTTGATTGTAATTTGTTAGCAAATTAGCTATGTGTGTTCTTCTCCATCTGCGCACAAAACTTGTTTCATTATCGATTGTGCTGTTGAGAAAGTCGATTTGATCTTGAACGATTTGTTGTGTTTGTACAGTACTGCCTGCTGCCATCATGAAAAACGACCGAATATTTTACTAAAAGTTTCAAATAGAACCTCTATTTTTTATTACGAAACGAAGAAAGATTTCACAAAAATAGTGTTCCTAGTCACCGACATCTATCCTTCATATGTAATGTACCTTTCAGGTTAACTCTGCTTTATCTTTAATAAAAGAATCGCATTCATACTGTTGCATGCTAAACGTACCTTTGATAAATTCGCTGAAAGTTGGAAGGATATAATTCGTTCTTTCGAAGATACTTGGCTTAATTTTCGTAAAAAATAGTGCCATGGTCAGTCCATATTTATACATAACAGCACTTCGTCTTGCACCATCAATCTGTAAATATCTTGCGCCATCAATCTGAAAATATCTTGAGGGTTGAGTTAAAAACATAATAATTCTAAGCTACTTACGACGATCGTTTCGAATGGAGCTAATCCCGTTCATCATCAGGTAAATTCGGAATTATTGTTTTCCAATCAACATGAAATTCGTTGTTATATATGATCTAAAATACAAATGGACATACGTTAGAAGCGTTGTATTATGTGATGTTTGTTGAGTGATTTTCGGAAAGAAAAATGGGAAGTGGATGGAGACAAAATTTTATTTTTGAAACGGTCAAGCTTAATTACTGGTGAAATACGTAATTCAAAAATGTGTCAGTTGTTTTTGTTGATGCAGAGTGTTTTTGAGGCTGGTGGGATGGTACCGCTTATATTTGAATGTTAGTTAATAATAGCTTTGATGGTTTTTTCTGGATGAAGAAATATAGGATAACCATGTAAGCCATCTGATGAGTCCGTGAGAATCGGACGAAACCGGTCATGGCAGTATTCTACTTCCTCACCCTCAAGATAACAAAACTTCTGTAACTACAATGATTTCACTTTCTTTTTCTTCTTTAAACAGATCAAATGTAAACAAGAACGTATAGAAAGTAATAAAATTTTGCCGCTGATAATGCGCAACATTCATCTTACTTGTATAATAATTCAAATATTTTTTTCACACTGTGGGGAAAAGGCCGATTGCTGAGAAACCATAACTGAGCAATAGTCGGTTAACCTCACACAGAAAAAGTGTTTTCTATAAGAAATTTATGATAGATCATTTTAATAACGGCTAAACATATGGCACTATCCTTTCGTTCTTAACGGCAGATAGTCTCATTCAATTTTCATTAAGAATGATAAATACAGGCAAAACAATCTAAATCATTTTTAAATAATTACAAACCCACTTAATTCGACACTTTACATAAAACTAGACTTTTCGAACAATTTTTTGCTATTACTCTGTGAATTTCATGTCGATAAATTTATTGAAGCTAATAGAACGTGTCTTTAGTTTTTGATAAAATAAGACATTTTTTAAAATTTATATTTTCAAAAGGGATCGAAATAACATATATGAAGGATTCTTTTCTTGAATGTGCTATTGTCGTATCGTTTATCACTGATAAAACAGAACAGTATTTATCTTTTTTAAAATTTATTAATGATTTTTCTGCCTTTTTACGTTGCTGCGTGTGATTGTCTACCTAAGTCACACAATTTCCTTATTTTTCTTTCATCATCTTTGTAAGAAAAACGAAAGAAGTTGTTTGCTATTTAACCTACCCATTATGGGAATTTTTCGATTGGAAATTCTTGCCGATGTTTAGTTGGCAACTGATGAATACACAACGTCAGTATTTCTTTTTTCCCAGTTGATTTACAAATGTTTTTTTTGTAATGGAAGTGCAATGGGTTTTTTTGGTTGTAATAGTGCACACCAAAAACAAACAAATAAACAGTAAGATGATGCTCATTGTGCATCGCCGCCCACACTGCGCCTCCATATAAATAAGATTCATTCCTCCATTCGATAGTCATACATTTTTTTTTGCCAACAAAATCGACTTATTTCACAATTATCATTATTTCGATCCAACAGTTAACTTACTTTTTGAAAAAATTTTTTTAATTTTATTTGTAGAATATTCATTGTGATTATTACTTAGAGAACTCATCTATTCAAATATGACCACAGGTAAGAAAAAAAACACCCGTTACACTTTGTGTCACTCGAGTTTTGGCAGAAGTAAAAAACTGACCTCCAATTCATAGTTACTACCTAAAATGAATGAAATAGATTACATTAAAGTATTACAGGCCCAGTATGAACACACTCACTCAGTGTGCCCTACTTATGTATGCTTATTTCGTGATCGCGAAATAAAGGAGAAAACACAACAACTGAAAACGGATCAAATCCGAATAAGAGAGACAGAGAGAGAGAACAACCAAGAGAACAGAAGAAGAAAGAAAAAAGACCGACGTCCTATACGGTAATATCAACGACGTAATAGGCGCACGTCACGGTCAAAGGTCACCAACCACGAACAATGTAGGTCATATAATGGACTGTATATACCGATCTCTCTGACACAAAAGGGACCTAGTTTCGCATGTCGAGTATGCGCTTTTGTCAAACTCTTCAAACGCTACAAAGTGTGTTATACAGTTGTTTCATTAAGATTTTACTCGATCACTTTAAAAATTTTATCACGAATACAATTTTGGCTACTCATTCTATTAGTGAGCTCAGAATTTCGGAAAGTCCTAAACGGAAACGACAGATTATCTAGAGACTTTTCACAATTTAAGTCGTTGGATATTATAGCACCGTGAAATTTGTACCCTTCGTGAAATTTTCAATTTTCGAGATTACTGTACTAATCAGACGGGGGGTTTTCAAAAATCCATGAATCATGCTTTAACTCACTTTAACTGATCTCCACTATGAGCTCTGATGTTAAGCCGGCATAGATCATTTTATTCTAAAACTTTTAGCAGCGGAGAGCTGCGGGTCTATATTTTTTGGACCCGGGATGAGCACCCTCAAAATCATACCTAATATACAAGAGTGATTTGCCGATTTCTGAGTTTTACATCTATAAGATACTGAATATCTGAAGAGAGATCATGGGTTTGATATGTCTAGGCCCATAGAATAAACTTACTTTGAATACATATAACTTTTATTTAGAAAATTCACAATTAGCTGAATCCAGTGCACGCAAAGAGCATCATTTCAACGATTTGAACAGCAACGATTGCCAACGCTGCAAGAATGTTAAAGCTTCTGATAATGTAACATGCCCTCGTGCTCCTAATACTCCTTCTCCTCCTCCTGCTGATCCTAAATTTGGTCCAGGTTGTGGTGATTGTCGTCATTCTTGTCATTGCAATGCTCCTAATGGTGACTGTCCTACTTGTGGTCATCCTGATTGTGCTCATTATGCTTTATGATGCTTGTTTATGTGGAAAAGATAAAATTCTTAGTGACTTTGAAAAACAATATTTGAGAGTTTTTTGCTTATAATAAACCAGCGCTTATCCCAGAAAATACCTGTCTGTAGGGTTGGAGAAAATATTCCGATAGGGGGTAGATACTGTTATATTCCAAAATAATATCATAATGAATTCTATATCAAATGAAGACCCTTGAAAAATGAAGTTTATTGGTACTAAACAGAAAGACTTATAGAAAGCTTCGTATGTTGAAACTATCGAAATTTGAAGAATTCTGCTGTGAGAGAAGAAGATATACATATATTCTTCTCTCCTCTTCTTTCCCTTGCGTTCCTCTGATTGATGACTCATAGGAACATATTCCTTATATGTATACACCAGTGATACCTAGTGGAATTATCCAAGCTTGACAACCAAGCCGGCAACATTTTAAAGACCTCGGGTGTATAAATAGGAGTAGAATATTGTGCCTGAGTATGGCTGTATTTTCTAATCTCTCGTGACGTTTTCTTATCGTGAATAAACTGCGTGACAACCCAATAAGGCTGTAGCAGATACTTCAACAAAATTCATGAATGAAGAGTTCAACTGCTTGCCAATATAATTACTCGATATAACAGTCGACTTAAAGAGTTATATTTTAATTGATTCAATTAATTAGTACCTCAAGTATTAATTCTCTTGTACAAATAATTAAATCTAATCGATCATGATAATTTGTCGAGAAACTCCAGAGAGAAACTTCAATAAGTACAGGGTGCATTAAAATGTTTTTCCAGGGGGATAACTCTGTAATAAAAAATAGTGATCTTGATGTATTTTATACCAAATGAAAGACCGTGAAAAACGGGATTTGTTGATAATAAATTGTAAGGCGTGTGAGAACCTTTTTTTGTGTCGATCGAAAGAGTTTTATGTTTTTTTACCTCAAAAACCCAATATCATAGTGATCTCCAAAAGGATTGTAGTATCTTCTCTAGATGTTTTTATATGATTTAATAGAGCTCGTCCAGTTCTATACGACTATGTATGATGAAATTTGTTTAAGTCAATTTTTTGGAGAAAATAAACAAGAAAAACACCCATAAAAAGCGGAGAATAACCGTTAAAAAACTTATTTCTTCTTATCAGCCAAGAATACTCGATTTTTCATTAAAAATAGCTTATTTCACTCTTTTTACTATTAGAGATGTTTCAGAATATAACTCTCAAATAGAGCGTGAAAAACTGCGTCTATTAGGTATATTTTGGAACGTTCATAATCGATATTGATGCACATGAAAGTGTCAAAAAAAAATTACCAACATTCTTTTATGAAATATTCTCCCATCTATTTTTCATCATAGAGAACCGTAAAACTACTTAAATCGACGTAAAAAAAGTTCTTACACTCTTTTACGGTCTACTACCAGCAGATTCCATTTTTCATAGGCTTTCATTTGGTATAAAATACATGAAGGTCACCATTTATTATTGCAGAGTTATTACCCCTTGGAAAAACATTTTTATGCACCTTGTAGTTTGACCATAATGTCAACATCTGATATTCCTCGTCGTGTTGTCAAACGAAATAAAAATTGATCATTGTCAATCTTCAACGTACTCGATTGTATGATCGTGCAACCATAAATATTCATACATTTTGTGATCAAATCATGCAAGAATTATGGGCAAGATTAAATATACTGATTCCAAAATGGATTCTTAGACAACATGTTAGAATCATACAGGGATGCCAGATCTCCTGAATTAGCCAGGAGTCTCCTGGTTTTGAGATTTTTCTCCTGACTGAAAATCTCCTGATTTCAGGAGCTGATTTTCGATATTTTCTACTCATTTTAATTCTTTTTCCCAATTATTTATTAAACGTCACTTTTATCAACAATATGATGGAATATTATCAGAGTTAATAAGAAAGTATACTAATTTTCATTTTTCTTCTCTGATTGCATATACAGTATTTCAACTAAAATCACAGAACTTCATCGAAATTATTTTTCAAGCTTTGATTAGACATGGAAATCTTAGTTTTTTTTCTATTCAATGTCTTCTTCGTCATAAGATGAAATTATCGAAATCTCAAGTTCACCATCATCGTTAGATAATGATTCGTCGGAAGCATCTCAGACAGCTCCTGAACAAAATGTACCATCGATTTGGTCTCTATCTTCTTTAAATTCAGTATTAGAAAAACGAAATGATCATTATTTAAATTTAGCAAACGTTATCAGTCAAAGTTTAAGAGAGAATGGCTGTTGAATCTTCGTTTTTCGGTATTTTTACGAGAATGTAAAAGTGATCCTACAAAAGCATTATGTTGCATTTGTAATGTTCAATTTTCTATTATAAAACGGAAAGATATCGATATTTGATCTTTTAACGAACTGATAAATATTTCCTGAACCTCAGAAAAAAATTCCTGATTTTTTCCTGTTTTTGAAAAAAAAATATCCTTATAAAATCCTGATTTTCAATTAAAAATCCCTGATTTGCGAAATTTCGATCTGACAACCCTGCTCGAAACGCATTTTTTATTCTGAGAATGCTAATCCAAAGAACTACAAAAGTAAAACACGACATATACTTATATTTTCTGGATTATACAAAAGCCTTTGATAGAGTCAAACATGCAAATCTATTTGAAATATTAGAAAACCTTGATATCGATGGCAAAGATCTCCGATTAATACGAAACCTATACTGGGATCAAACAGCTACGGTGAGAGTAAACAATGAAAACAGCGCCCTAGTCGGACTTTTCTTTTGTTTTTCATGCGCATACCAAAAGGAGCTGGACTAGGGCGGTGATTTCATTCGTATCACATGAAACTGACATTATCATCGGAGAAAGAATATTTAATACGTCGTGAAGTATTAGGTGATGATGATGAAATTGCATGATTGATAGATAGAGAGAAAACAAATCAATGAACATTTCAAATAACTATCGATCATCTAGCATATTTTCTTTTCTCTACGGTAAATATAATCTTTTGACGACTTAAAAATTGGACCGAATGTAAATTTAGCTATAAAAAACAAGTTCACAAATTGATTCCATTCTTCACGAACGTGCTTGTATTTATGACATTTTTCATTATTAAAATATTCAAAAAAATCACGCCGAGGTCTTTATCAAACTATAAATGTCACGAATAATATATATTCAAGCATTTCATAAATAATTTTCTAGCATATTCTATGAATATTCGCAGTAGATAAGCTAGCAATTATGTATTGAGCCGTTATCTCAAACAATACAAGTAAGACTTACTAGCGATATTTTTCTTGTATGTCCAAACGAGATATTTCTCGTATACTATTCGTCGTATCGATATCTTTGTTCTCGGTCGTCGTCGGTGAGATACCGAATGTCAAGTATAAAATTCATATGTACGATGTATATTATGAAGAACTATTCGAGAAAGATATTCGACCATTACAACACGATTGTGTATACTACGATATTGTTGATACTCTCTTAAGTACACGGACAACGTACACTTGGTCAAATCAACTTACAATATTTTGTTTTCGTCCCGATAATAGATCTTTAGAGAATCCTCCTATCTATCCGTCTCGTAATCCTCCGGAACCGAATATTGCAACATTCACATTTGTTCAACTGAAAGAAAAGTCAATAAGCAGTAGTCAATTATTCGAATGGTCCGCATCAATCGATATAATTGAAAACTATCAAGCTTATCTCGACGGTGATTTACATATTGATCTAAATAATTCTCAAAATTCTTTCCCATCAGAATATATCTTCTACAACTGTACTCTGCCATGGTTTGGATCTCGTTGTCAATATATTTTTAGTGCGTACTTGAACTCTCTTGAAGATTACATATTTGCTATTTACACTATGGAATATCACTATTTTACTCCTGAACTGTCCTGTTACATTCATTTAACATGTAATCGTGATTTGATGAAGGTATGTCTTGACTGGCGTGAAATTTGCGATGAACGAGCAGATTGTCGAGATGGTGAAGATGAAAGAGAATGCGCAATATTAGAAGAGAATCTATGTAACGAAGATGAATTTCGTTGTCATAATGGTCAATGCATACCACTAACATTCTATCGCGATGATAGTTTGAATCCAGATTGTATGGATGGAACGGATGAGCCAATGAATTCAGAAAATAATAAAAGATGTTATATAGATTTAGCATTTCGTTGTGAAGATACTTCATGTTATTCACAAATGTACAGTCTACAACCTTATTCATGTGGTGATGGACAGTGTTCTCCTTTTGGTCATGATTGTCAGAGTGAGCGTTACAAAAATACGGACTACCCACCATCACCAATACCATGGGGACATTTAGATCCGTTTTGCTTTTATGCTATGACTTGTATAGCAGATACAGCAATTGTACCTGAACTATGTAACTGTATAGGGAGATTCGGTGAGTCTTGTGCATCAATTATGAAATATGAGTGCCCACCAGATCTATTCATTTTCCCAAGAAAAAATGTTGCACTTGGATATATAAACTATATTTATGATACGAAGAAATATGATCGTTTCAAGAATGTCATAACACCGATGTATATCTGTTTCAATGAAGTTAACTGTCAATTAAACAAAAGTATTATTCAATATAATATTTTAAATTATACGTGTATTAATTATGATAATGAATTTGGGATGTATTTTTCTGAATATCCAGGGTGGGATCAAATGACGACATTTATACAAAATTATTTTCTCGACGCATGTCCACCTGTCAAAAAACAGTGCGCACATTCTTCATTATATTTGTGTAATTATTCTTCAAAATGTATTTCTAAACAACGATTATATGATCGCGTACCAAACTGTCCGTCAGAAGATGATGAAACAGTTATAAATTCATGTTCGTTCTTTCGATCCGATGTATATAGGTTTAAATGTTCACGAGAAAACATATGCTTCTCGACATTGATACTTAATAACGGCGTACCAGATTGTGGAGATGGCGAAGATGAACTCGATCCTCGTCAACGTTACATAGAAAACAATATCATGTTCAAATTTATTTGTGACGGTATAGTCGATATGTTACCCATAAATATTAGTGGAGAACACGTGACAGATGAAACTAATTGTGAACAATGGAATTGCAGCAATACTTTGACGCGTTGTAATTCAGTATGGAATTGTCCAAACGGCGAAGATGAATTAGGATGTGACAATTTGGAAATACATTGTTCTCCATTGCATCGACCGTGTTTTTCACCCGAGACAATGAACTTAACATGTTTACCAATCGAAAAGTTCAACGATGGTATTATGGATTGTTTAGGCGGTTCGGATGAGCGAGACATATGTCGAAAAGCTTTTCCACAATCACATGACAAACGTTACTTTTGCTGGAACATGACACAGTGTGTCGAAATACAACGCATAAGATCTTGCAATACAGATATGGATAATGTACTAGCCGATGTTATATCTGATAGTTTACAATGTTATCGCAAAAATCTGTCCATCATTCAAAGACATTTTTGTAATTTGAGAGATGGGAGAAATTATGACACATATGAAATCAGTCTCTCCAACAGAACAGAACTACAATTTGAAAAACACTACAAATCCAACGAAATATCGTCAAATCATCGATTTCGTATCGCTCGCCAAGACATAGATTCGCCTGAACAGCTATGTCATCGTGGGATTAAAATCATGGTTGCTTCGAAAGATGACATCATACTCAAATGTCTATGTCCACCAAGTCTTTATGGAGATCGATGCGAATATCAGAGTCAACGTGTCAGTTTAACCGTACAGGCACAGAGTTCCAGCGATTGGCGAGAGATGTTTACATTCATTTTTATACTTTTGACTGATAATAATGAAATTGAATCATATGATCACCGTTATTACAGTCCGAGCACTGATTGTGCGATTAAATGGAATATTTACCTACTTTATCGTTCTCGTCCAAAGGATCCAACTAGAAATCATAGTGTTCGCGTGGATATCTATCGACGACAAACAACTACTGTTGAATATCGAGCAAGCTGGTATTATCCAATAAAGTTTTCTTTTCTACCAGTCTATCGTCTAGCCATTAAAATAACCATTCCATCACGTGTAATTACCAGTCAAAGTGCAGATTGTACAATCGATTGTGGAACTCATGGGTCATGTATAATAATGAACTCGAATACAAAAGAAGCTATTGCACGTTGTCGTTGTGATACAGGTTGGATAGGTAGCCAATGTCAAGATCGACAAACATCAACAGGTAATTGTTCGTGTGCGCCAGGATCTGTCTGCATTAGTAGTTATCCAAAATCAATCTGCGTTTGTCCACTTGGTCGCGGTGGTTCTCGATGTTATATAAAATTAGATCCATGTCAACATTTGGGAGAATGTTTGAATGGAGGTCAATGTGTGCCAGATGATGAGCGAAAAAATGCATTATTTGTCAAACGATGTGTTTGTCCTGAAGATTTCTGGGGAGTACATTGCGAGTTTCCATTGACGAAATTCATTGTTACAATTCATCCAAAAATCTTACTTTCATCTTTAATTACATTGCATTTGATTGAAGACAAACAAGAACGTACACATCAACATCTAACAACATTCAAAAGGATATTTCCGTATGAAACAACAGTGATCGTTCGTGCAACGATGAATAAATTTGATCTTATCTTTATCGAATTCAATCATCAATACTATTCAACTGATTTTATAAGAAATAATAGCTATGAAATATTGATGAGTGTCCTACCAGAACATCGCTGTTTGTCTATTGGTGAATTATTCAATTCAACTTTCGCTAAGCTTGATCTTATACATCGTATCAAATATTATCAGATCCCATGTCAAAAATACTCGAATCTCTCATGTTTCTATGATGATATTCATATGTGCGCATGTGATACGTCTCGATTCGCCATATGTGTCTTATTTGAACACAACAGAACGCATTCGTGTCAAAATGATTCGGGAAATTGTGAAAATGGAGGCAAATGTTTTCAAGATCATGCACAATGTCCAACAAAATTCGCTTGCCTTTGTTTAGACTGTTTTTACGGTTCGAAATGTCAATTTTCAAGTGAAGGTTTTTCACTTTCTCTTGATAGTATTATTGGATATCAAATACGACCAGAAAAGAATCTTTCAGAACAATTATTTGCAGTCAAATTTTGTGTTATTTTTACTGTCATTATGTTTCTTGTTGGTATGGTCAATGGCATTGTCTCTTCATTAGTTTTCAAGAGTAAGGAAGCTCAGAAAATCGGTTGTGGTCTTTACCTATTCACAACTTCTCTTTTTTCGATCGTAATTGTCATCATATTAACTCTTAAAATAACTTTTCTTCTTCTTGCTCAAATGACATACATAACGAATGTAACATTTCTCCATATTCAATGTCGAACTATTGATTATATTCTTCGAACATGCCTTAGTTTCACCGATTGGCTAAGTGCATGTGTAGCCATTGAACGAGTATTTATCGTGCTAAAGAAGACAAATTTTGATACAACACGAAGTAAGCAAATAGCTAAATATGTCATCATATTTCTGTTCATTGCAAATGCTATTTCGAATGTATACGAAGCAATTTTTCGTCGAATTATCATCGACGATGGTGATAATGAAGAACGAATTTGGTGTGTTGTGAGCTACCCATTATCTGTTCAAAGATATAGTGTTATTATTCAATTCATTCATTTTCTGACACCGTTTATCTGCAATATTCTTTCGGCTTTGATTGTTCTTCAGAAAATAACTCGAGGAGCAGACAAGAAACTTGTTCGTAAACAACTGAAACAACACAAGCATCTAGTTATATCACCTATTATACTAGTTTTGTTAGCTTCACCTCGTTTGGTCATTTCATTAGTTTTGGATTGTATGAAAGCCGATCGCAATCCATGGATTTTTCTCGCTGGTTATTTCATTTCATTTATCCCATCGCTTCTTATCTTTGTCGTTTTTATCTTGCCATCGACGATTTATAAGAATGAATGGAAAAAACTTTTGAAAATATCCAATTAATCAACAAATATCTTTTGACTGAATATTCTATGGTTCAGCTTCAGCTTCAGTTATCGATTGTCAGCTTTTCGTATAGTTTTAACGTTTTTTGAATAAAGTTTCTTCAGCTACTCTAATTGCCTAAGGTTCACTTGAGTTCCGACTAACACGAGTTAATCATAATAATATACTAAAATTTATGTTCTTTTGATCTCTGCAGACACACAAGCAAACAATTTGTTTGTATGACTCTTCTCTGCGAGAAAGAAAATAAATAATCGATTCAAATGTAAACCTATTTCTGTTCCATCGAAATCATCTGAATAGTTCTAGATACAACATCGAAACTATCTGATAAGACCCTTTACCGAGGTCGAAACCGGTCATAGTTGCTAGACTCACTCTCACCCTCAACACCCTCAAGAATCAAATGACTATCACAATGGAAGCCGTATATTGGAAAAAAATCTACAACACGTTTCATCCACCGACAGAAACATACGAAAAACTCAAGGTACACAGAATATAAAAGAGCGATGATATCTTTATCATCACGAAATTTTGCGTCAATAGACGATCTTGCATATAAATATTTTTTGAGGCTGAAGGTGAGTGGACAATACGTAAAAGTAGGAATCGGGTTCTGAAAACTCTCTCATGTATCACATGATTACCTCTTCGTAGTGTTCGAATGTTTTTTCAGTGGAAATATATGCTTGATGAAGGTCGTTGCTTATTCTTTATATATTTTCGTGAAGCTTAAAACACTTTTGTACGCTATGAATATATATTTTCCTTTTGTCTTTAGATACGTAGAGAACAGAGTGTCAAAAAAAGCTAACACTGTCTGCTTCGTGAAGCAAATTCTGAAGATATATAAAAAAATAATTTTACACAAAAATGGCCATTATCGTACATTGCAGTTTCGTTGTACTCGTTTCTTTTATCTTAGTTTGTTAAATTATTCTGAACTTTGACACAATGCCTCTTACTTCATTCATTTTTTTGTTGATAGGGAGCACAAATATGCCAATCAGTTAATACTAATTGTTTTTTTCGCGGATATCCTTGCGAGAATCAATTTTCATACGGATGCAAAGCAGGTTATTGTTGGTCCCAATGTGAAGCTATACTTTTAGGTGCAGGAGAATGGTGCTACACGACATGGAATGGAAAATGGATGGAATGCAAACATCATTCGGATTGTTCAGATGCTGTCTATGCTAAATGTGGCGGACCATGTGCAACAATCTGAGTATCATGAGCGATTCCATAAATTTTCAATATATTGATGTTTCTAGTTTTTCAGTGTCAAGCGAATATTTCGATATGTTCATTGTATTGTACGATCAGTGTTCTTGCATATTCACAGTATATTCTTTTTCTTCATGTATTTTTTAAATATAATTTAAATTTTTCAAGCCCGTCGACTCTTCGAGTCGCAATCCGTGATTTTTCCATAAAATTTTGTGTACTTCAGTGAAAATCAGAAAATGAGTTTTCCTAAATAATCCTTAATTAAATTTAATTATTGTTACTTTTTCTCACCATTGAATGCATTTGAAAAGTTTTCTTTCTGATTTGTATATTATATGTGTCTACCGTATCAGAATATTGTAAAACTTTGTACACTCGTATAGAATCATTAATGTTGAAACTAGTTGTGCTCATCCCAGGGATTCACAGATTTTTATAGGAAGTTGAAGTTTACAGGACTGATGTTTCGGAGTAAGGAGATGTACGCAAAATATATTTATAACGGAGCATTCATGTCATCGCACATTTACATTTTGAGAACGTTTTGTTAGTCAATGTACTCCGTCGCATTATGATTTTATAGCGCTTTAGTCAAGAAAAAAATTTAAGTATTCAGTTTCACAAGGTACTGAAGTATGGTATACTGCGCGTATCGAAAACATTTGTTCAAAATTCACGCTATTCAGACACTAGTTTCTGGAGTTTTTATAGTAAAAACTTTCAAGTTCAAATAAGGATCTTATTTGCCATCTTATCCTTTTCTTGGTAAAAAACCTTCCAAGTTTAGATACGAGTTTTGTTCTGATACTAGTACTTTCTTGGTAAAAAAAGACGTACTAAATTTAGATAACGACTCTTTTTTCGATTTTCGTATTTTTTTTTTGAGATAAGTGAATCAACTTTGCAATGAAGATATTCTCACTGTACTATAAATAAATCCTAATTTCCTAGAAAAAATATCTAATTATATCGTATTAGGAATTCAGAGAGTCGAGAAAAGCATTACTAATTAAATTTAATTAATGATTACTTTAGTAATCTCATTTTGCATTTGGCATACGCACTTTCTGATTTTCACTGAAGTACGCAAAATTTTCTAGAAAACCACATATTGTGAATCGAAGAGGGAATGATGGCCAATAATATTTTGAGCTTTAGACCATTCCACTATATCTCTCTCTCTTGATCAAGAGACATAAATAGCGAGACAATTTGGAAATGAGAGCAGTGTTAGCGAGCGCAACGTATCGACAAGTACTGTCTTTACAGAGTAATTATACTACGCGACGGTATTTTGAGTTAGCGATAAATTGATAGGATCTGTCTCATTTACGATTGTGAAACACAGTCTAATGGTTTGACGATTGGAAAAGACATGTTTTTGGGAGTCTATACTTTTCATCTCCAGAAATTTTATTTTGTAGAGAAATGAAAGACGAATACAACAAGCCAAAAAACAAGGTTACTAAAGAGAAGTGGCCGTTCTTTATGGAATACCCGTTAGAAAAGTATGATTCGATGAATTGCTCCATTAACTGGGGTAAATTTTTATTTCAAAACAAGTTAGTGATATTCATTTTTTACCTATTTCTGAAGGAAGGCAAAGTTTTGAAAGATTATGGATATATAAAAATATATTTGATCGATTTCGAAATAGCGGAGAACAAGTTCAAGCAGAAAGTGTACACAAGTAGTGTTGTTATTAGAGATTTTGACTGTATATTAAATTTATATAAAAGTTAAACAAATATTGTCCATGCCAAAGTGTTGACCGTTTCCGGGCACATACGGATTTTTTGTACCGCCTGATGTTGAAAACAATACGGCATCTAATTCCAAGTATCCATCGAAGGTAATATAGTTCGGTGTAAAAACTTGAAGAGTAAACGTTTGCTCTCGGATAATAATACTAGAACGATAGCCAGTTACTGTTAACAATAAATTATCATGCCACAGTGCTGCAGCTACAGCAGAATGTAATTTAATTAATTTGCCGTCGATACTAATCATATTTAATGGACTTCCCTTAGCATTAAACAGCGCATTATTACCACTTACAGTAGCTGTATAGGCTCCACTTTTATTTCCATATACATCTCGATGGATAGTATGACCATTTATCCAGTTTATATTGTTATAAGGCATTGGTATAGCGGCTTTGGTACCTTGTAAGTCGTCAAATGTCACAAGTATCCCATCGTCTGCACATACTAAAAGATGATAAACAAAATGATTAATATAATTCATCATTGATATTAGAAACATACGTACCACATTCGTTGCGAATTAGACTCAATTTTTGAATTCGATGATTATCTACATCTGTCACAAATATATTTCCGTTGTTATCAAAAGCCATCATTTGTGGGTGACTCAATTGACTTGACGATGATCCACTAATGCCTGAACACCCAAAAATACATTCAAATATATTTAATATCGATCGAACTATACGATGGTTGGCACTATCCACAATAAATAGATTCTTATCACCATCAAGTACAATATCTGTAGGTTTGTTCAATATAAAATCTACAGAAGCACCAAAACCTACTGAAGTTGTTGCATGGATTTGACCTGGTTGAAAACATTGTATGCGATTATTGTCGGTGTCAGCAACAAATAAGTTTAAATTTTCATCAACAAAAATACCATGTGGACGATTAAGCATATTACTCAGCGGTCCCGGACATCCAGTACCAACTATGCTTACTGGTATTGCCTTATTTTTATTCGACTCTAATTTCAAAATTCGATTTTCATTGGGTGATGAGCAATAGAGACTATTCATAATATCAACAAAAAGATCAGCACATGAATTATTGACAAACAGTATCGATTCACTTTTTGCTTTTATGAAACGTCCATTGCCAACAATGATCTCATCGTCGTCTGTGACAAAGATACTCCATGAATTAATTAAATTCTGTGAAATACTTTCATTCAAAATAAATGATTCATTATACCAAATCAAAATACGATTATTTTCTCGATCAGTAAGGTAAATTCTATCGTGAATATTGATAAATATACCTGTGGGTTGTTGGCCGACATGAGTTCCATTCCAAACTGTTATTGCATTCGTATTCCATGATATAGATGAATTAAACTTTGGTCGATTCAATGAAATACCTAATCAAAACATACGAAATTATATTGAGTTTTTTTTTGTTTTCACCTGAACAAATATCAAAAACTAAGATCACGATACATGGCCATTTAATCAGCATTATTAACCATCAGAAACAATTTTTATTTCATGATGTTTTTTTTACAATAAATATTTGTTAAAACGACAACTATTATAAAATAGAAATCATGAAAAATATTTTAGCACGTTCTTTATTTTAGTGCATGCTTGACAATTAAGGATATGATAATAACTTGAGTAATAAAAAATTGTGTTAGACATATTTGTAGCAAATAATGGCTTATATTATAATACACACATCTATATTCGAATTTCAAGATGAATATTGTCTTTTTCTAAGACAAATACAAAGTATAAATAGACTCGTGTCAACTTTTCTTTTGAAACACTGAATCCTTCATATTTACTTTTTCTTTTTCGCAGAAGCCTTGATGAATGCTTCTATTTTGCAAATAAACAGACATGAAACGCGTCGGCGAATATAATATCTCCATTTAGTATTAACTTTAATTAAAGCACACAATCGTTCATCGTGAACGGATGGTTCGATTGTCATGAAGTTTTGTACGCCGCTTTATCTCATGTATATCTCGATCGAGTTCGAAGATGAGTCCGATCATCAAGGATTTTCTGATTTTCAGTGTGAAACATCGATGTTTCCTATGGTTTTATGAAAACCTTGCTAATTACCAATTTTCTCGAATCCGATATTTCGCCGGTACTTGTAGTGAAATACAAAACTTTATACATCATTCGTTAGAGAATTCGGTGGGGTATCAAATGATGCTAAACAGTGGAGACAAATACACAATGGTGAAAATTTTCTTCCTAGAATAATTTTCAACTACCATGAAAACTTCATGCATTTTGATACTAAACTACAACAGAATCCATTTATTTTCTGTGCAATCGATACCATTGTAACGGTCATCGGCCGTTATATACGATCCCCCTATATAATCACCGGAAGCTGACCCTCTTATCACATAAATTTAAAAATAAAATTATAAATAAGACTTTCATTACTAAAATAGAGGAGAACTGAACTATTAACAGTATGCAAACATTTATTGGATCCGAATGTTTCCTTAGCTTTCCGACTGTCGGATCTGATCAGATCTTAGATTCAGATTCTTCGTCCTTGGTAATTCAGAACGAAAAAAATGAGCCAACCGATTAGCGTATTCGGCTCGTTCGGGGTTTTATTACTACCCTCAAATATTGACATACTTTCGACAAATAAATGAGTATACTTCAAAGGTAATAGTTCTCAATAAAGTTTTATCAACGAAAAAAAGTACGTAAAATTTCGAGTTCGTGTTTCTTCATTATGTTATAATGATCCTTTTCAAAAACTGTTTTTCATTGAAATTATATGCGCATTGGAAACTGGTTTGAGGCAACGGAGAAACAGCAGATTCTTAGGATTCCGAATCCGTTAAAATCTATTAGGAATCTGGGAAATTCCGAGAGTACTGAATGCGCCTTTTCCCCGTTGTCGTAAATAACACACAAATCCGTAATTTGCTATTCGAAATATTCCCGTTCTTGATATTGATGCCATAGGATTAATTTAAATTTAGAAGAATTAAAAATTCCTCTATAGGACAATTTTCAGTATCCAACAGCACATTTATCGAATAGATATCTTGAGTTTTTTAATCAATATACATTTTTTTCAAGATTTGAATTCGACGGCTACCTAAAATATGCGAGAAGGATTATCAAGTCGTGGACATCGTGTCACTTCAAATGAATCAAGACTATCGCGTACGACAACACACAGTATAAGAAATAAACTATGCAAAATGTTTCTTTTTGTTAAGGTTTCACAAACATAGAAATGCTTAAATGGTTTATGGTTCCGGTCGTAATTCTAGCTGTTGGAATCTTTATTAAACTAATGTTTTATCCCGAATCTTGTAATATGGATAATCCTAGTAATAGGGACTTCAACAAGTACTTCGGTCTCACTGTTGCACAGAACCATTTCATGACGCGAAGTGCAGACGAGTGTAACATTGATTATCTCTACAGACCAGCATTACCCCAAGCAGTTATAAAACCAGATCGTTCTTCAAGTACATTTGTAATATTAGCACCATATGGAACAGGGAAAACTATGTTAAGATGTGCATTTGATCAGAATTTAGATAAACGCTATTTTAAGGTGATATTACTCAATACACATCTTTCTGAATATATACAACGATTTGTTAGTGCAAATGGAAAGAACAATAGCCTCGAAAATAGCTTAGAAAACTGGGAATCAAAAGATTTCGCACAAATATTACTTTCTGTTCTAGTTACACAGTTTCTTTCGCAGTTCAATGACAGATGGATTGACCTAGCAAATATGTCGATGGACGAAAAAATGAACTTAATTTTTATTGCTTGTTATTATTTTGACGGACATGCAACAATCGAACTTGAAAACTTTGCGAATTCTTTGTTTAAAAAAACAGGCTTCTTTGCATCGCCATACAAAGAACAAGATGCAATCACACAAACAAAAGAAAACAATCGTTATGAAGATAAAGTACTCCTTATTCAATTCAAAAATGATATTCGAAACTTCAAAATTCTCGATTTGAATCAAAATAGTAAACTGCATCTATTACTGGCAATTGTTGAAGGTGAAAAATATCAGCACAATGCTAAAAGCAAACAAATGCATGAGACCGTATTTCAAGATTTAGTTAAGTTCTCATCATTTATGAAAAAGCATATGGGAAAGAAGGTGGTATTCATTATTGATGGAATTGATGAAAACCAGAACTTTTTTAGTGCTAATGGAGTAAATGTACCGCAATTAAACAGATTTTATCAATCTTCAGTTTCTCAAGAGATTGTTGTGATGACAATGGCTAATCATTTCGATTTGGCAATGTTTTATGTAGCCGCGAATGGAGTCGAGCTATCAGATGTGATAATTAGAAAAGATAAATTTCCCATATATACTGTCACTTGGAACACTAAATCATTATTAAACTACGCTGATTATATCCTTGAAAAACTAAGGAGTTTGTCTGCCTCTTCTCGCTGCAAACCCATTCCATCTTTCAAGAATCTGGTGAATTATTCGGATGAAAGAATTGCTGAAATTGTGAATAAAATTCCAACACCAAGAGCGCTTCATTTTTTTATGACAGAGTTAATACTGGAAATGAATAGTGATGCAGCTCACGTTCAACAGCCTTTTATAGCCAATTTCGACAATATTAACAATGCATCCGAAAAATCGAAAAAGTCTTTTAATCAAGTACGCGCTTGATTGAATACGACTGTGTTATACGTATATTTTCTTTTCTTTTCATCTCCTTTTATCCTTGTATACGATAACGTCATATTAGTTTGTACTATCATTTTTTTTTGTAGAGTATTTCTAGGTTAATCAAGAAGTGACACCTTATGATTTTTTCCCAATTTGAGCATCCGATTTTCCTTCGGTAACTGGAAGTGTTTTCTGGTGAAGATTGAAATATTTATTTATTATTTGAAGTACATATCAATTGACTTTTAAATTCTTTAATACTTAATTCACTGTCGATAACATGAATCAGAATAAATTCATTGTATTTGTAGAACATTTTATTTGATTATAAAAAAATGGGACACCCTTCGATATCAAAATAAAAGTAGAGCATTCGTATACATTCTTCTTCATACTTTTTCTTTTCTCATATAAAGATAAAAATATATTGAAAATAAGAAGTTGCCAAATGGAAAAGTATTAGTTACCGGTGGAAGCTTAGATCACCACCAATACACCGGTATGGCTGATGCTGAAGTATATCATCCAGTACAAGATGAGTGGACAACGGTGAATCCTATGCACGATGCTCGAGTAGGCCATACAGCATCAGTGTTACATAATGGAAACGTCTTGATTGCTGGTGGTGACTTAAGCAGTATATATCCATCAGATATCTCCATGTTATATAATTCATCGGAACACATGTTCACATGATTTTAGTTTAACAATAAAAAAAATATTCCTAGCGTTGATCATATATTAAATCTATTTTAAAAGAAGTTAACTGAAATCACTTCCCATGTCAAACAATACGGACAGTCGTATCGATAGATCTGGATTGTTATAAGTAACGCTCATCTTAAGATTTGCTCAACTATTTTCCAATCGTGTACTTCCTATGATGCCAAAAAATTACCCAAGACAAAAGTAGACCAGTTTTTGCTTTACATTGAAAATAGTCATGCTTAAGAAATTAATTAATTAATTAATTAATTTTCTTTCTCCTAGGAAAGAGAAAAGAATGCTTTTAGTAAATGAGACTAAAAAGGGACAGTTATTTCGCAGATTAACATCCCCCTGAATGATCTTTGACGTCAACAATTCTTCTCTTACATTAATTAAAGACTAAATGGTATATAAAGGAAAGCTGTAGTATGTATCTTTGTTACATTTACTCAATAATATTAACATGTCATTCGACAATACAACGACAAGTATAGTTACTACAACACAAGTATCAAATACGGTTCTTATTATCACTCTTCTATCGAGAAATTTTGTACAACATCTTCCACTCGTATTCGTTGTTTTTGGTTCGATTGGATTTCTTGGTAATGCTTTAACATATCTTCATCCTGATCTTCGATCGAATACATGTTGTATTTATTCATTTTGTGGTTCAATTGTCGATATTATCTATCTTCTATTTGATCTTTTACCAATTTATCTCGGCGGAACATTTCAAATCTATATTCCATGGATCCGATTACCCAATTTCTGCAAATTTTTCTACTTTACTCTTGCATATTTTCCTCATTTATCAATAAATTTTTTGTTAATGTCTATTATTGATCGATTTGCATGCACATGTCAACCAACATCATTTATCGGTCGTCTACATCGATTAAAAATGGTCCCACTATTAATTCTTCTCACAATTCTCATCAGTTGTCTTTTTTCAATACGAGCTCTAACTCTCTACGCTTATGTAAACAATGTTGGATGTACACTAATACAACCATTGATTAATAGTATTTTATATATTACTTTCAATGGTATTGGACATCCATTGACAATGCTTATTTTTGTTCTACTTACTTATCGAAATGTTCGGAATAGTCGCCGACGAGTTGTAAGTTCATTTTGTGATTGATCTCAAAAATAACGATGATTTTTCTTTTGAGGGCGGAACAACAACAACAAATTTTCGTCAATCTCGTCGACAGTTTATGACAATGATCTTTACACAAGTATTAGCAACAGCTTTCGTTTCATTACAATGGATGATTATGTATGCATATTTTTCTCTTTCATCTGCAAGTACAAGAACTCCTGAACAACAAACAATTGTTAGTTTCGTTTATCGACTTTCAAATAGTTGTTTCTATTTAAATAATGTCAAATCATTTTATATTTCTATAATAACGTCTCAATTATTTCGAAAAACATTTCGAAAAACATTGATTAGCATATTACCTCGACATTTTCGACAACGATGGCATGTATCTGAAGGAGATATGAGTATTATCACAGTCACACGACAAAATAGACAACTGACCAAAACTCATTTAAACACAGTTATACATTGAAACATTTTTTTTCGATTTGTTCGTCACCTTGCTTGTACCGTTAAATAAATGATTTTTTTTATGTTGTAATAACTAGGGGTGGATGAAAAAGAAGAAAAAAGATGAGAGTTAGTTTAGAGAGAAAGACAAATGGTGTTTATGATACATAATATTCTGTTTTTCTAACTGTTGATAATGCTATGAATGATGTTAAGTTCGTTTTCTGATGGCAGACAATCGAATTTACGAATGCCTTTCTTTTCCAAAATATCACGAAAGGAATTAAACCGATGTGAAGGTTCCTTTTCCAGTCTAGAAACAAAATTATAATCATTTGACAATCAATCATTTGAATTAGACCGTCTTACAATCGTAAAATAATTTTCCTTATAGTAGGTGAAATTTCTGTTTCGAACGTAGGTTTCCATTCGTTTTCAAATGCAACTATTTCATTAGTTGAATCTCCATAGCGATCGGCATATGGGTGTTTGCCATTACAGATTTCTAACAAGCTAACACCAAATCGCCACATATCATCATGAATCGGGTCTTCTGCAGGTCGTGGTGGTTTATAGCAAACAGTACCAACTACACATTTGTCTTCTTTTATTAACTTTGTACGACTAGTACACAATCCCAAATCGCACAATTTAAATTGTCCTTCCTTGTTAACAAGCATATTATCAGGTTTGATATCTCGATGAACAATATCGTTTTCTTCAAGGAAGGCAAGTGCAGAAGCGAGCTACAAAGAAAAATATTGAACTAATTATCTGATGAAAATGAATTTTACATTCTGAATTAAACGATATATCATTGCATTTCGTTCATCAAGATTAAATGTAGCTTTCTTATGTAATTCCTTGTAAAATACTGTTACTGTAGTATCCATATACTCCATAAAAATATGAAGTACAACGTGATTCTTGAAAATACATATATATATATATATACGAAAGAAGAAGCAAAAACTTTCATACACCCTGAGGAGTCATCACTGCATAATAGTATTCCACTATATATTGATTTGTTTCTTTGTTGCCAATTTTTTTAATTGTTTCGAATTCATGTTTACCTATTTGGCCTTCTTCATATTTTGTCATTTCCATACGCTAGAAAGTAGAATGTGAGAAAAGAAATACGTAATAATAGTAAGATCGACATGTACGTACTTTATATGCCATATGACGATTTGTGTTTTTATCAATGCATTCGAATACTTCACCAGATGCACCTGTACCTAAGGGTTGACCCGAGAGTAAATCTTCAGCAACACACGGAACTGTTTGTCCATAAGGACTTATGTCCTCTTCACTGAGAGCTATTTCTGGTTTCCTTATTTCACATGGACTGGCAACTCGTTCATCCCTTTCATCCGGAGTAACAGCTACTGTTTCATTTACTGGTGGTAAATTGTTATCATCGCAAATCAATAAAGATATTTTGGAGTTCTCATCAGTAGCCGATATCGGCGATTCTGAATCTAAAATCAACAAAATTATGTTGTATTCATATTTTTAGTTTACTTACGAGAACAGGTATTGTTTTCAATTTGCGAATCACTAGATTTGACGTATTCCAACGGCACCCCAGCGGTCTTATCATCATCATTGTGCGACATTTTTTATGAAAAATGTTTGTTATTTTGAAAAAAAACAGAGTATAAAGTATAATTAAAATGTTCCCAGTAAAAAAAAACTTTTCCCCAAGAGGATGATTCACGTTCGATGCACCTATAACAAAAAAAAGCATTGAATTATCGATCGATGTGATAGGTAGCAACATCTGCTATTGCATTAACGCCAATGTTCAGTATTTTATCGATTGCAGAGATCAAAGACCGAATATCCTCAAGTTTCTCATTTTTTTTGCTACACGAAAAAAAAAATCGCATCGTATGACGATACACACATTAATAAAAACAAACCCAAAGTGGGAAAATATATATGCAAGATACAGCTAGTCACACTTGATTGATTCAAGTAAATATTATTTATATTGAGAAAAAGGAAGAAAATAGCCTACGATGCAAAAGTAATTGCCAAAATGTCGAAGCCTGGTTCTCTGTATTGGAATATCATGAAGAGCTAATTTTTTTTTATTTTAAAGAGGATGATTTGAACTTTCGAATGGTATCGTATTTTTAGATAAATAGTTCTTTTTCTTCGATGACCCGTCACGAAAGAGAAGAGTTGGCAAAATGAGTTTGCAACTTCTACGAAGATGCAGCAAATAAAAGTGTGAAAACAACGGTTAACTACTTCAAGAAAAAAATATACCCGAAAGAACCATCCGTTATACGTTAAATAAGTATTTGGTACATGGTACCACTAATTTTTTTACAACGAACAGGTCGTCCGGTGAAGATAACTGATCAACAACAAAACCGGTATCAGCCAACGTCAGATTGCTAAACGCTACAAAGTTCATCAAACCACAATAAGTCGTACATTGAAGAACAGAATATCAGTCGTTATCAGAAAACGACAAAAAGCACCAAAAATGAACGATGAAGAACAAGAGAAAAGATCAAGAACCAATTGTGGCAAACTTTATCGAATGATTTTAAATGGTTGTGATATCGCTTTAGATGACGAGAAATATTTCGGTCTTAGTGGTGATAATGTTCAATGTAATAAAAGATATTATAGTACTGATCCATCAACAACTCCATCCGATGTTAAATTTATTAAGAAAAAAAAATATTCACCAAAAATTCTTGTATGGATGGCCATGTCCTCGAAAGGTGTGTCGAACGTTTATGTGCATAAAAGTCGACAAGCTGTCTCTACTGATATTTATTTAAAAGAATGTATTAATAAAAGATTATTACCTTTCATTGAAAAAAATCACGAAAATGATGATTATGTCTTCTGGCCAGATCTAGCCAGTGCACATTATGCTACAAATGTTCTTCATCGATTGCAGGAAAAAAATGTACCAGTTGTTGCCAAAGGAAATAATCCACCGAACGTGCCTCAGGCACGACCAATCGAGACAGTTTGGAGTATTTTAGAACAGAAAGTATATGCACACAATTGGCAAGCACGAAATTTGGATTTGTTGGCTAAACGTATAAAGCTCAAAGCAAAGGAATTGGAACCGAAAATGTTGCAAGCCATGGTACAGGACATTCGAAAGCAATTACGTTCTATGTGGCGAAATGGTTTATATTCTATTTGTTAATTATATTTTTTGTACTTTGAAATATGCTTTTTGAAATAAAATAAAAATTAGCTCTCTATGGTATTCCTATACAGAGAGCCAGGCTTCGGCATTTCGGCAATTACTTTTGCATCGTAGGTTATGAACGAGATTTGAGCGTGTCTGTATGGACAGTTTGTCGACAACTTGAACGATTAGGTTATACAAGTATTTTACCACGTGGTACTCCAATGCTGACACAAGAACACAAGAATGCACGTGTTCAATGGGCAATTAAGCATAAAAATGATGATTGGAGTAGAACAATATTTACCGATGAAA
>Ga0209960_1001664_pt1 | contig 26955 bp, 25 predicted proteins | sample ThiBiot_500_plan_2_FD_183947 | JGI IMG/M metagenome (GOLD analysis project Ga0209960, IMG submission 183947) | Wastewater bioreactor microbial communities from Cape Town, South Africa - Thiocy_expt_500_plan (SPAdes) | ecosystem: Engineered > Bioreactor > Thiocyanate-remediating >...
TTTGTTTTTTTTTTATTTCTGTTTTTTTTTTTTTTTTATCATTTCATTAATTAACAACTTCTTTTCATCATGAGTTATTAAATTTTAAAATATTTGAAATGATTCATTTGGTTTTCAAAGCAACAATAAGAACTCAACAACTAAAACAACAAAACAGTTGAAAAAAATAAAAAATAAATTAAATTTTTAATTATTGGAAAGAAAAAAAAAAGGAAGGGGCATTTACAAAACAAAAAATTTAATACACAAATACACAAAACATTGGAATATATCAACTTTGAAAAATATTCAAGAAATGATAAAATTCAAATGAAATTGATGAATAGAATTTGAAAGAAGTTGAAAATTGAATGAATGAGTTGAATGAATAAGAATGAAAAGAGAGATGTTGGCTTTTGAAAAAATGATTTGAAGGACTTTGAAAAAAAAAAAAATCAAAAACTTTCGATTTGAAAATTCTTGGAAGTGGGAAATCTCAGCCAAAGAGAAATCAAAAAAGATTTCATTTCAAGTTGTATCTATCATATATATAAGTTATAATAACTCCAATGAAATATTTGCAAGTAAGAAGCAATTCAATGAGTCAAAAAAAAAAAAAAAAAAAAAAAAAAAAAAAAAAAAAAAATAAAAAAAATAAAAAAAAAAAAAAAAAAAAAAAAAAAAAAAAAAAAAAAAAAAAAAAAAAAAAAAAAAGTTGAAAATTGAAAAAATTAGAAAAAAAAAAATGCTCAATACAAGGGTCGAACTTGTGACCTTGGCGTTATTAGCACCACGCTCTAACCAACTGAGCTAATCGAGCTTTCTTTTTTTCTTGTTTTTTCGTTCCAATAATAATATTTGATTAGAAAGACAATATTTCATTATTTGCTTTGAATGGATTTCACGATTCGAATCGATTCCAAACTTTTTCCTTCATGAAAATAAATCAACAATAATAATAATTCGACAATTACTTTTCCTAGAATTCTTTGAGATGATGTTTAGTTCATTTCAACAACAACAAATAAAAAAAAGAGGTCTGAAATTAACAAGGAATATATTTGATAAATCCACAAAATAATAAACCTCCAAAAACAATTTGAATTAATTAATCGTGTTTAAACTTTAAATAGTCATCTGAAATGAGAACAATAATTGAATAAAGAAATGCTGCATCATTATCTGGAATGAATAAACGTTAGAAAAAGAAAAAAAGAAGAAAGAAATCAAATACAAAGAAGGGATAAATAAATAAATATAAATAAATCAAATTGAATTTTACCAATTAATCCAAGTTTCATCCTCAATTTGAATCTTGTTTCAATTGGATTTCTTTCAAATGATTCTAATAATTCAACTATCTTTGAACAACCTCTTTTTCTTTTTTGAAATCTTTGTTCAGGTTCCCAAAGTTTTTCTTCATTTGCTCTATTTCTTGCAATATCGATTGCTGTTTGCCCTCCATTATCTTTTATATTTACATTCACTTTTCTTCCACTTGCTATTATATATTCCACAATTTCAATATGTCCATTATGACAAGCAATCCAAAAAGGTGTTTGATCATATTTATTGGCTTTATTGATCTCAATCCTTTTATCATTTAATAATAATTTTACAATTTCAATATATCCTTTACAACAAGCAATATAAAAAGGTGTTTGACCATACTTATCAGCTTTATTGATTTTTACTCTATTATCACTTAATAATAATTTCACAATTTCAATGTGTCCATTCCAACAAGCAATAAAAAAAGGTGTCCAATCATCATTTGTTGATTTATTAATATCAACTCTTTGATCATTCAATAATGATTTCACAATTCTAGCATCGTCTTTATAACAAGCAATCCAAAAAGGTGTTCGACTATATTTATTTTCTGCGTTGTTGACATCAACTCTTTGATCATTTAATAATAACTCTACAATTCTAATATGTCCTTTTTCACAAGCAATATAAAAAGGTGTTTCTCCACTACTCAATGTTTTATTAATATTAACTCTTTTATCATTTAATAATAATTTCACAATTTCAATATGTCCATATCTACAAGCAGTCCAAAAAGGTGTTTTTGACTCAAAATCTTGCCAATTAATGTTAATGTGTGAGTTTTGAAGTAATTTTATAACATCTTCAATTTTTCCATCTTTACACGCATCCCAAAGTTTTTGTTCCATTCTCTTTTTTTTTTTTGGAAAAAAATTAGTTGTTTATTTATTTAAAGGTTTATTTATTAGAAAATTAGTTGTTTATTTATTTCTAAACCTTTCGAAACTTCATCTTAACTTCATATCAATATCATTTCTTGATGGATTTTTATATTGATATCTAGGTTTTTGACATACCAATTAATTTCATACTTCTTGCTCGAGTCTCAAAATTTAAATGAGAACATTCTATCTTATTAGAGTTGAAGCAACTCAAGGGTGTTTTGATTCTTATATATATATATATTTGATCGTTATCGTATGGTCTTTGATTCTCTTGTTAGAGAGGTTGGGGTTATCAAAACATCCTTGAGTAAGAAGTATCAAACAGAATCAACGACTTACAAAAGTGAACAGTTTCAAATAAGGTGATATCTTGAATATTCTAAAATAATCAAAAAAAAATTAAAGTTCAAAAGTTAAAAAGTTAAAAGTTGAAAAAGTGAAAGGTTTTTGTGGTGCCACTCCAAAATAAATAAGAATAAAAAGCCAGTTCAATTGATTTTTTTCAAATAAAATGAACAAGAATGAAGAGAAATCGTATGTGAGTATGTTAAAAATAAATAATTGTGTTTTTTTTGAATTGATGGGTTTTATGGAGGTAGGGACATCAGAGAGCAAAAACATGAATCATTGAATCAGAAAAAAAAAAAAAAAAAAAAAAAAAAAAAAAAAAAAAACATGGAGGAGGTGAGATCTTTTTCTTTTCCGTTCCCATACATCTCCCCTGCTAAACTCAATTAACACTCTTCTTTTAAACCCCTTTTCAACTTCTAACATTCACTTCTAACTTTAAAATCTTATCACTTTAGAATTTTGAAGAGATCACATCACTTGGGTTTGATAAGCTTCGAAATGAACCAGAGAAACTTGAAGAGGAAGCAAATAAAATTCAATTTCAATTAGAAAAATTGTCTTTTAAGGAATATAAGTCGTTTATTCAAGTAAAAATTATTATTATTTTTTTTCTTTCTTTGATCTCTCTTTGATTCTTTGAGATTTTTCTTTTTGGTTGTTTAGATCATTTTATAAAAATTTGATTGATTTGTTTTTGTTTTTTTTTTTTAGAGTGCAGAATGTTCAAAAAGTATTCGACAAGAATTTTATGAGATCCAAGAACATTTAGATAAGTTAATAGATGAAATCCCAAAGATGAAAGATGCGTGTGAAGTGTTTATTGAATCTGTTGGAAAAATAAATGCTGCTCAAAAAGCAAATAGGTATTTTCTTTCCCTATTTCTTACTTGATTTCTTATTTTCTTTTCTTTTCATTGAATACAGTTTGGCTCTTCATCATCATATCCAAATTCTTGAACTCTTAGAAATACCTCAATTAATGGAAACTTGTGTAAGAAATGAATATTATGAAGAAGCATTGGAATTAGAAAGTTATGTTCGAAAATTAAAAAACAGATTTAGCTCAATATTGATCTTCCAAAATATTGTTCATTTTTATTATTTTTTGATCCTTTTATAATTTTTTTATTCTTGTTTTTTTTTTTAATTCTGAAAAAAAGTAATTTGAATTTATTTTTTAGGCTCAAGAAGTTGAACAAATTCTTGAAATGATGCTTTCTCAACTTATTCAAGTTCTTAGTTCAGAAATTAAAGTAAACCTTTTTTTTTTTTTTCAAAAAAAATTCTGTCCTTTAATTTTATTTTTCTGCTTTCTTTTTTTCTAATAGCTTCCATCTTGTCTAAAAACTGTTGGATATCTTCGTCGTATCAATTTCTTTTCTGAAACACATCTTCGAATAATTTTCCTTCAATCTCGTGATACATTCTTAACAAGTCTTTTGAAAAATGTTCCATCGAATGATCCTTTTAATTATGTAATTTAATTTACTTTCAACTTCAATTTCAAATTTATATTAACACGAATCAAAGTTAATGAATTTTTTTCTTTTGATTTGATTTAAATTTCATAGATAAAAAGTTCTATTGATATTTGTAGAGAACACATTTTTGATATTATTATTCAATATCGTGCAGTTTTCCCTGATTATTCAAAGGAACAGGTTTTTATTATTTATTTATTTATTTTATTTTTTTATTTCTTTATTTATGCCAATGTAATAGCGACAAGCAAATTCAAATTCTGTCTTATTTGATTGGGTCGTTCAAAAAGTGTCAGGAATACTTGAAATGCTCGAAAAGTAATCCATTTATTCATTCTTTTATTTTAATTTTATTTTTTTATATTATTGAGAAGGAAATGTGAATTTTTCATAACTTGAAATGAATGAAATAGTAATTTAGGGAGATTCAATGATATTGCTTCAATTAGTTTTGTATTAAATCAATGTATGTATTTTGGAGAGTCACTTGGTCGTGTAGGAGTTGATTTTAGAGGTTTTTTTCTTTCTTTTTTTTTTTTTTTTTTTTTTTTTTTTGGGAAAAAAATTTTTTTTTGAATAATAATAAATAATCAGGACTTTTGCTTCAAATTTTTGAATCAAGTATCTTAACATTTGTTTCAAAAATCATTCGAAATGGAACTCAAACATTTAAATCATCTCTTAAAACTTATAAATGGCTTCAACCCCAATCTAATTATTATTCAGGTAATCAAATATTATGACTACTTTTTATTTTGTTTGAAATTGATATTAATTTATCTTTTTCAAAAATTAAAGTTCCCACTGATGATCGTTCTCCTCCTCCTATTTTGATTGACTATGCTCCTTTAGCTTGCCTTTGTAATTCTTATTTATCAGCTTTCAATGAGTTGTGGTAGTTTTTCTTTTTCTTTTTCTTTTTCGGTTCTTTTTCTTTTCTTTTTCTTTTCTTTTCTTTTGATTTGTCAAATTAATTCTTTTTTTAAAAAAGGCAATGTGCCCCATTAGAACTTGTTCATCCTTTGTGTGATTTAATCAAAGAAAATTTATGTGAAGTCATTGAAGAATTAAGTCGTTTTTATCATTCTCAAAATCAATCTAAAATGAGGTCATCTGAAAAAGATGCATTCATTAATTTTTGTAAAGTTAGATTTCTTTCTTTTTTTTCAGCTTTGTAGATTCTTTTTTTTTTTTTTCTGATTTTCTTTTTTTTTTTCAACAAATTTTACTAGGTCTGTATTGAGGAATTATTTCCACATATTATAAAACGTTTCCAAGATATTTACTCCACATATCAAGAAATAATATTTTCTGAATTAGAAATAGATTCTATTATTTCTCCAATTAAATCATTTTATAAACCTTCAAAACCTCAAACTCAATTCTTTGGAAATGCATTACTGGAGTTATCTTCAAACAATGTTTCTTTTCTTATTTTTTCCTTTCTTTCCTTTCTTTCCTTTCTTTTCTTTTTCTCTTTTCTTACTTACTTTTAATAAAAGGAATTGAAGTCTCCAACTCAAAACCAAGCTCCTGATAATATTGAAAAAACTCAACCCACTCCTTCAAATTCAAATTTAAACGAACTTCAAAATGGTAATGAATCGATGGAAAAAAACCATGTTAATGGAACAAAGGAAGAAAAAGATCACAAAAAGGATTCTTTGAATGAAATGAAACAAGAGGATTCCATAAACCAAATTTCAGAGGTTAATACTTTAAATGAAGCAAAAGATTCTAACTCTGAGCAAGTTCAAGAAGTTTTATCAGAATTACCACCAGATAACTTAGAAAAAGTAGATAAAATAGATGAGATAGATAATCAAGAATAAAAAAAATAACTTATTTTTTTGGTGTTAGAAGATGATTTTAAAATTGAACCATTTATTTCCTCATTTACATTTCTAAATTTACATCAAAAAGTTCATTTAATAATCCTTCTTCATTTGAAATTTGGTTCATTCCTTTTTCCCTATGAAAAAATATCTTTTTCTATTTTCATGGTTTTTGTTAAAAAAAAAAAGAATTAATTGTTTCAGTCAAAGAAAAGAAATGAAAACTAAAGAAATGAAAAGAAAAACCTCGACTCGATCTTTTAGATCAAGAACAAGCTGTCTAACTTCTGATAAAGTTTCTAAAACTTTTAATTTTTCATTGAGATCAAATTGTCTATTTAACCTATTATGTTTTTTTTTAAAAAAAATTAAAACATTAATCAATTGCTAATATTGAGAAATGAGATTACAAATTTTCTAGGATATAATTGACATGCATGACAATCCATTTAATTGGTGGAGGAAATTGAAGACATAAATCTAAATATTCGAGAGTAACATTTAATTTATGTTGATCAGAAAACTCCAAATTTGAAAATAAAGTTGGATTTTCAAGAATTGCTTCTGCTGACATGACTCCTTTTGCTCCAGTTAATTTAAGATTATCATGAATATCTTGAAAACATCTAACATTTCCATTTGAAATGACTGGAATTTTAAGTTGTTCTCTATATATTTTTTAATTTTATTTTTTGAAGAATGTTGAATTTTAATTCTTTTCTTCAAGGAAAATAATTATAAAAATGAAAATAAAAGAAAAAGAACCTTATTTTTCTGACTGCATCAAGATCAGCTTTTCCATGCCTCCTTCGAGTTTCACTTGGAAATCTTCCATGAATTGCTAACATCTAAATCTATTCAGTAATTCATAACAAAAAAGAGGAAGGAAAAAAAATGAAAAAAAAAATATTTACTTGACAACCAGAAGATTCTAATCCTTTTGCAAATTCTATTGATTCTTCAATTTTTCCAAACAATCTAATTTTACAAGTTACTGGAATTGATAAATTCTGATTCAAAATTGAGACTTGATGGTGTGATAATTATTATTTGTTTTAAAGTTCAGTTCATTTTTTTTAAAAAAAAAGAAATTCATCAAATAAATAAATAAATAAATAGATGAAAGTACCCATTGAGTTTACAAGCTCCCAATCTTTTTTTTGAAGTAATGAAGCACCAAAATGACCCTAATAAATCAAAGTTTCAAATTTGAAAAGAAAGTTAATTCAGTTAGGTTTCTTGTTGGAAAAAAAAAAAAAAAAATCAAACTTCTCTTGCTCTTCTTTGAGGACAACCTAAATTTATATCAACAGCATCACAATAACTTTCTACATATTTTGCTGCTTCTAAAAGAACTTGAGGATCATTTGCACAAAACTATAGAATAAAAAAGAATTGCTTGCATTAAATTTTTTGTTTGGATCATTTACCTGAACAATTAAAGGTCTATCCATTTCACAAACTGTCTCCAAACAAAACTTTCTATATTCTGGTTCATCACAAAATCTTTTACTATAAAACATTGGGGTATAACATAACGTTGCTCCATACTTTCGACAAAGTAATCGATATGCAAGTTCTGATTGATCCACCTATTTGAAAATTGATTCATGAGAAAAGTTGACTTTGATTCATTGATTATGAATAATTTAAATTTTAACAAACAAATATAATGCACTGATGATAAGTAATTAATGGCTAAGTTAAAGAAATATATTTTGCTTACCATTGGAGCAACAACATAAGGGAACCAACTATCTGGAATCATTGCGCGTAGTTCGAATCACTTCAATGTTGCAATTGCTTTTCCTATTAATTTTGTGAAAGTTAGTTCATTGAACAAGCATTATAATGATTGATTGATTGAATTGAAGTGATTCATTTTGGTTGTAGTTCTATCAATTATCAATTATCATATTGTTAACTTCATATGTTCCTCTTACTCACTTTCAGGTTGTATAATAATTTTAAAATGATAATTGCTTCCTCGTCTCTCCAGCACTCTGTCCTCATTCAGGATCTTATCTCTCAAGGAGAAACAATAAAATGTAAGCTTTCATTTAATATTCTATCTATTCGTATTCAATGTATAACTTCTATAATACCCTTTTCCTTCTTAGTTGCACCTTCTCTTCTTGTGGTTCGTAATTAATTTTGACTTTGCATATTGCTTTTTTTATTTAATTTTGACTTCGACTGATACTATGACTTGCTTGCTTGAGGAGGATTGAAAGAACATAAGTTAATGATTAATTTTTATATGTTGAATTAAAAAGGATTTAGTTTTACCAAAACATGAGCTTGCTGTTTCTCTTATTGACCCATTACAATGGATTATTGGAAATGATGCTGTGTTGTTTGAAAAGATACAAGATTTGATTCAAAGGTAAAGGATATTTTATAATTCAAAAGGAAAAGATCAAATTAATTGAAGATTTTTCAAACAATTGTTAACAATTATGAAATGATGATACTTATGTTTTATAATGTTTAAAATGGAACAAAAAGGAAAAAGAAGCTTGCAAATCGATTCCCTTTATTTTTTGTTTTAGTTCGAATTCAAGATGAAAATATTGAACTGTTCATGAAAATTCAAACATTGTAATTATTTTCTTCTTTTTTTAAAAAAAAATAAATTACTAATTTGTTCATTATAAAATTATCTTATTAATTTAGCTTTCTTCAGTGTAATGAATCCATCCCATTGATTCCTTTTCACAATGATAAAGAACTTTTAGGAACTTTAGGAAAATTGACTCGTTTTTTTGCTCCAAGTTCTGTTGAACAATTCAAGACAAGATTTCATTTGGTTTTTAGTTTGATGTTTAAATGGTTAAATTGAAGAAGAGAAACAAAAAAAATGATTTTGAATAGATTCAGAATCAAAGAAATTCTTTAATTGATTCTCCTGATGAACTCAAAAAAATCCTTTCTCAACTTGGTGCTCCTCTTAAAACTTTATCATCATATGGTTCAAATTTGAAGAAGATATCTTACTTTTCAAAAATATGAAGATTGATTAAATTTGATTAGAATGTTCTGTCCTTCAAGAAATGCAAACAATTCAAGACATAAGTACAGCATCGGTTGAAGATTTAATGGATTGTGCTCTTGATTCTGAAACCTCTCAAGCCATTTTTGAATTTTTCAGGAATGATTTTGTTTCTTGATCAAAGAGAAGAGAATAAAAAATAATTTGCAATTATTAATTCATAAATTTTTAATTTATTCAAATACACTTTTTTATTTTTTGCCTGAGGCATCAAGAACTTGTCTGTTAATTTCCCTAGCTTGTTCGAGTTCTTTTTTCTCATTTGCTCTTTTATTAACTTTCTTTTGGAGATGACATGCCAAGAAAAATGTTAACAATGCCATGATAAACTTTAATTTTGAAAGATGTTTAATTAAATTAGAAAGGAGAAAAAGGAAAAGAAAAGGAAAAGGAAAAAGAAAATTCACCTCAATGGTAATAAGTACAATTCCAGCAGCTTTAACGTAAGCGAAATATGTTTCAATTTGATTATGAAGTTGTACAAAGCAACCACCTTCATAATTAGTTGGGCATGGATAAGCAGCACGATCAGTATTATTTTCAAATCCACAACATCCAAGCTATAAAAAAAAAAATTGATAAAGAAAAAGAGAAGAAAAAGAGAAGAAACAGATAAAATTTACAGAATTTTGAACTATCGTTTTATCAGTATCACTCATTTTTTCCCATGAACTTGAGAGTGTATCATCTATCACTTGTGATTGAGAAAATGCTAAAGCAACAAATGCAATCTCTCCAGCAATCAGCAAAATAATAATTAAACAATACTATCAATAAATCAGTTAATAAAATTTAAATAATATTAATAAGAAATTAGAAATAAATAACAATAAACTTACAGCATATAACATCCAACGATTTTCCCATTTAGCTCCATAACATCCTAAAAATGAAATCAAAAATACAATTCCTCCTGTGACAATTACACCTACAGTATTTTTTTTTAAAAAAAATGTATAATAAAACGAATATAAAAAAAATAGATATTCAAGAAATAAAAAAAACAGTATACCAATAGCAACATCAATAGGAACTCCATATTGTGCAGCATTAGAATAGACAATAGCACCTCCAACTAATAACCCAAGGCCAATTATTAGGAAAAATCCATTGGTGAAGGCAATCAAAAACTTTGTAATTCCTTTTAAACACATCCTTATTTCAAAAAACCTTTTATATTTCATAGATTACATATTAGAGTTCAATTTTTTAAAATATTTGGTTGTTTTAATCTTTAATCATTAATGAAATTAGAAAAAGAATATTGATAAAAATTGAAGGGGGGAGTCTTTAAAAAAAAAAAAAAAAGGTGGTAAAAAAAAAAAAAAATTCAACGGGAAAAAATTAAGTTTTTTTTTTTTTTAAATCAATATTACAATAAATACATTCATCTAATTATTCTTTGAACCAAAAAAAAAATCTACTACTTATTATTATTTAATGATAAATTATTGAAATGTTAAAGTATTTCAAAGTATAATAAAGGGTCAAAAAAACAGGAAGCGCAAAAGAAAAATGAAGAAAATGAGTAATTATTAGAGAAAAAAACAACAAACAACAAAACTCTTTCCTTTTCTGGATTTTTGTTTCAATCAACAGAACTATAAGATTTCAGGATCATCAACCTCCCTAAAACACCTCAGTATCAATTGAATAGAATCAAAGGTTATGATGTCTTTATAATTTATTCTTTTAAATATCAGAACCTCAGAAAAAAAAAAAAAAGACTTTACTTTCATTAAGTATCCCATCGATTTGAATATTCGATCCTTACATTTGAAGTATTGCAAAAATAAAAATTATAACTTGATATTAAATATTTAATTGATTTCATGAAACTCAATTATCAAATAAATAATTAATGGATTGCACAAGACCTGCCTTCAGAACAAGACATTTGAATCAAAATTATACAATTTATTTATCTTATTTTACAGACTTAAGAACTATCAACTCAACAGATTATAGAAAATTAATATGATCACTTTCTTTTCTCAAGTTTTTCAAACATTTGCTCAAATCGTTGTTCTGAATTAGTTTCCATTTTTTTGATCCTTTGTTCAAGTTTTTGAAATTTTTCTTTGGTTTGAATTTCCAGTTTCTCGAAATTCTCTTTATTTTGAGTTTCTACCCCTCCAAATCTTTGTTCCAATTTTTCAAAATTTTCTTGGTTTTGGGTTTCAACTTTTTGAAGTCTATTTTCAAATCCATCTATTTTGGTTATCATCTTTTCTAAAAGATTCAATATTTGTTGATATTGTTGTTGATTTTGATTTTGATGACCATCGTTATTTGTTGATTGTTGAGGAGTTTGAATTGGTTTTGATATTTCATCTTGCTTATTTTCTTGTGTTTGAGTCACCATTTCAGGTTGATTCAATAACTTGACTAATTGAGATAGAATGGGTGAAAATGATTCTTCATCAAAAATTAAATTTTTCCAGGGATTATAACAAATTTTATATCCTAATAATGTACCTAACCATCCTCTTGGTTGGTAATTCTCTTCTGCCATAATACAAATGATTTCCTTTTTTAATTTATAAGCATATTCAGCTTCTATTCTACATGCTTGAGAATCTTTATATTTTGATGATAAAAAAACAAGAATAATTGATGATTCTTCAACTATTTTTGCCATTTTTTCTAAAATACTTCCTTCCATTTGTTCAATATCAATCCAAATTGGTATGTTTTTTGATTTCAAATAATTTGCAACTTCTCTTGCTTTTTCTTTTTCTTCCCAACAATATGATATCATCACTTGTCTTTTTATCTCATTTCTATTTTGACTTTGATTTCCAGTTAAAATAAACAATGCTCCATTAACTGCTCTTTTTGCACTCTCATTATCTTTTACATTAAATCCTTTTAATATTTCAACAATTCCATTTGAAAGAAAATCATCTTTGCAATCTTGATCAAATGATAGAATCCAAATGACAGTTGAGAGTTCTTCAATTGTTTTTTCACTTGTTTTCAATAAATTATCCATTCTATTTTGAATGAACTCAATAATTTTCTTCACAATTTCATTATTTTTTAATTCTTTCATATTTGCTTCATTTCTTGCTAAACTTCCAAGAGCTCTTAAGATATGATAACAACAAAGAAAATAGCCATCTTTATAGCTATATTCTTGAACCTCTGGATTGATAAAACCATTAATAACATCCAATATTTTTGAAATTACTTTTGGGGAAGTAGGATTGGAACCAAGTTCATTGTTTTGATTAACATCATTTGATGATAAACATGCTTGAATAACACAACTAATAAAATGAAAAGGGGAGTTTTCATCATCAACAAATGGTTGAATCTTTTCATTTATTCCAAATTCGAACAAAATTGATTTTGATTCAGGAATTGCTGATGCTTCCATTAAATAGTCCAATGCTAAATCCACATCTTCTTCAGAAAATTGATCATCTTGACTTATTGGAAAAATTATATTTTCAAGGGCTGTTTTAATAGTTTCTTTGTTTGAAATGTATCCAGCTAAACTTAATATTATTCCAGCGACACTGAATGTTAAATCATTATCATCATCATCATCATCATCATTTTCAAGAAGAGTTGTTAATGATTCGAGAAATTCTGAATTCTTTCCAAGATCCTCTCGAAATAAACGATTGCAATTAATAATCATCACTATTGGAACCAGAAGAGCAGATTGAATATCTTGATTTAATTGAATAAAAGATTTAGCAAGGATTTTCATTCCTCCAACATCTCTGAATATCTTTGTAAGTTCATCATTCAATGAAAGTTTTTCAGTTACCCAAAAAAAAGCACTTTTTTGATCTTCTTGACAATTTTTGAATGATTGAACAATATTTTTAATTGATTCTTGTTTCATTTCCAAAGTAATCGATTCTGAAAAATAAAGTAATATATCTCTTAGATTTCCAATTGAACTGATAATATCTTTTTTTTGTTGAAGGTTTTGATTGTATCTTTCAACTTCATCTTTGAGATTTAATTTATTTTCTATGAAGAAAAAAGAATGAGAAAAGAAAAGAAAAGAAAAGAAAAGAAAAAAAAAAAAAAAAGGTTACTTTCATTTCGAAGGACATTTACAACTTCAGTGTGTTCCTCTTGAAAAGCAATATAAAAAGGTGTCTCTCCATCGTTATTTGCTTTGTTGATGTTAACTTGATTATTATTTAATAATAATTTTACAAGATCAATAAATCCTCTTTCATAAGCAACATAAAAAGGTGTTTCTCCATCATGACCAGTTTGATTGAAATCAACAACTCTCTCATTGTGGAAAAATAACTCCACAATCTCAATATGTCCTTCATAACAAGCAATCCAAATGGGTGAATAACCAGCATTATTTGTTTTATTAACATCAATTCTATCATCATTTAATAATAATTTCACAATTTCAATATGTCCAAAACCACAAGCAATCAAAAAAGGTGTCCGACCATCCTCATTTGCTTGATTGATATCAACTCTTTGATCGTTTAATAATAGCTTCACAAGATCAATAAATCCTTCTTGACAAACAATGCAAAAAGGTGTTTCTCCATCTTCATCTCCTTCGTTAACACCAACTCTTCCATCCTCTAATAATAGTTCCACAACATCAATATGTCCTTCTAAACAAGCAATCCAAAAAGGTGTTATACCATCATCATCTCCTTCGTTAACATCAACTCTTTTATCATTTAATAATAGTTTCACAATCTTAATATGTCCTTCTTGACAAGCAATATAAAATGGTGTTGTTTCATTCCTATGGGCTTTATTGATATCAACTCTTTTATCATTTAATAACAATTTCACAATTTCAATATGTCCTTTTTCACAAGCAAGATAAAAAGGTGTTCTTGAATACTCATCATCTTGCCAATTCGTGTTAATTATTGTATTTTGAAGTAAGGTTATAACATCTTCAATGTTCCCATTAAAACAAGCAGACCAGAGCAGTACCTCCATCTAATAGAATTCTAATTTTAAAAAGAAAACTGTTAATTCATTCATTCAATTGTCTTCTAATATAATATCTATATATATTGATGTTCATTATTTATTTAATTCTACTTTCATTTATTTGAAATCAAATCTCTTGGTTTTATAATTTCAACTTATTCAAGTTATCAAGTTATCAAGTTACAGAGTTTATTGTTAAACATTCTATTGATCTCATTGAGTTTGTTTAATAAAATTGTTAATAAAGAAATCATAAATTTAACAATCATAATATCAAATCAATTGATAGAATAGTAATTCAATTCTAATAATATCAATCACTTTTAATGATATTTTTTATTGAAATATTATAAAATATTGAAACCAAATATCAAATATAAGTGAAATTGGGGAATGGAAGAGGAGCTGTTCTCTGCTTGTTTCAATGGGAATGTTGAAAGAGTTCAAGAATTACTTACCAATCCTCATATTGTTCCTAATTATCAACCTAATGGTTTAGGTTTAACAACATTAAATATAGCTTGTTTGAAAAATCATCCTGAAGTTGTGAAATTGTTATTAAATGATGAGAGGATATTAGTTGATGTGAATAGAGGAGGGAAATATGAGAGAACAGCATTTCATACAGCTTGTTTATCAAAGAATATAGAAGTTATTAAATTGTTCTTAAGTAATGAGAGAGTGGATGTGAATAAGGAAGATGATGAGACTCAAACACCTTTCTTAACATCTTGTGCTCATGGAAATGTTGAAGTGGTCAAGTTGTTATTAAGTGATGAGAGAATTGATGTGAATAGAGCTGAATGTGTTATGGGTGCTACTCCTTTCTCTTTTGCTTGTCAAAGTGGATATGTTGAGATTGTGAAATTGTTATTAGATGATCAAAGAGTTGATGTGAATAAAGAAAATAATCTTAGTTGGACACCTTTTCATATTATTTGTGGAAGTGAACATTTGGAAATTGTCAAATTGTTCTTGAATAATCAAAGAGTTCAATTAAATGGATTGGATAATAAGAATCATACACCTTTTTATATTGCTTGTGAAAATGGATCTCATGAAATTGTGGAATTATTATTAAATGATAAAAGAATTGATATCAATCAAGAAAATTCTTCTGGTTCAACACCATTTTTAGTTGCTTGTTTTAAAGGTCATTTTGAAATTGTAAAGTTATTATTAAATGATGAAAGAATTGATGTGAATAAAGCAAATAAGAATGGAGTAACACCACTTTGGACAGTTTGTCAAAAAGGAAGAGTTGAAATTCTGAAATTATTATTGAAAGATTGGAGAATTGATGTAAATAAAGAAGAAGAAGAGTTTTATAAAACACCATTTTGGGTTGGTTGTTATTGTAGACATATTGAAGTTGTGAAAATGTTATTAAATGATAAGAGAATTAATATAAATCAACCAAATAATAATGTTGTGATGTTTTTGGCATGTTCTTGTGATAGTGGTCAAATTGAAATGATTCAATATCTCTTGGCAAGTGAAAGAGAGTTAAATTTGAATGAAGAAGATTGGAATGATGCAATTCAAACAGCAAAAACTAAAGATTATACAAAGATTATTGAATTATTAGAATCATTTCAAAGAGATCCAAATGAAACAAGATTCAAATTAAGAAAACAACTTGGTATATTAGGTATAATCAAATTTATTTCAAATTTATTTATTTATTTAATGATTTTTTTATTTTTTAATTTTCATTTTCAAGATTCAATTTTGTTTAATTTTTATAAAAAATAAAAAAATAAAAAAATAAAAAAATGAAATACAGAAATTTATGCATCTCCATTCTTTGCACTCATTGTTCTTCTTTCTGATGGATATTTGAAATTGAAAAATTGGTAATGAAAAAAAATTTGAAAAAAAAAATCAATTTTTCAATTTGAATTTGATGTGCTGTATAAAAATAAAAGGAAAATTAGAAATTTAAATACAACTTTTAGAATGAACTGAGAACTGATAATTGTTTTTTCAAAATCAAAATAAAAAAAAAAAAAAAAAAAAAAAAAAAAAAAAAAAAAAAAAAAAAAAAAATTGAGGTTTGTTCTTCAAGCTTTGATATCAGTTAACTTTTGAATCCTCGTTTAAAAGAAGTCAATTACAATAAGTGTTTAAAGATCCGCATTTTGAACGTATTATCTTTGTATTTTAAAACTAATCAATCAATGTTTTTGTTTTTTGTTTGTTAATGAATGAAGGAACTAACAAGTTATTTGTTTGTTAATTTCGATGATAGTTGACCGATTCTGAAGGAAATCTAGTGGACTCTTAAACACTTGATGAAATGTCTTCAAAGGAAAAAGAATTAGAATCAGAGTTAGATCTTGAATGTTCATTATGCAAAGATGTATTTAGAAAACCGAAAACACTTGGATGTCTTCATTCATTTTGTTTGGAATGCTTGGAAATTTATGTGGAGAGAACTCATTCAAATATTGGATTAAAATGTCCCATTTGTAGAACTCCTTTTCAATCTGAATCAACAGATCAACTTGCTAATTTATCAACTGATTCATTTTTATTGAATGCTCTTCATATTCATAACTCTTTAAAAAATTCAGTATCTCAACAAGACAATCAAAAATTGATGTGTTTTGATGAAGAGAATGAAGCAACTTCTTATTGTTTGGATTGTCAAGAACATTTTTGTGAAATGTGCTCAAAGGCTCACCTAAAATTAAAAATGTCAAAAAATCATCAATTAATTTCAATTCAAGAAATGAAAAACCAAACACAAATCAATGTAATTTCAAAATCAAGTTCACAACTTTATTGTCAAATTCACCAAAATGAGGAAATCAAATTATTTTGTGATGATTGTAAAGAACCAATTTGTTCACTATGTATATCTAAACATCCATCTCATACCATTTCAAGCTTATCAAGTATCATGAAAAGTGAAAAACAATCATTACTTGATGTAATTAATCAGGTTAGTTTTTATTTATTATATCTTTCATTTTCTTAAAAAAATAAAATAAAATAAAAATAAAGGTGAAGCCCAAAGAGAAAGAATTGAAAGAAGGAATCAGTAAATGTGAAGAAGTAATCAAAGAACTTGAAATTAATTCAACAACAACTCAAATTCAAATCAATCAACTTTTCAACAATATTAGAATTAAATTGGATGAAAAAGAACAAGAATTATTAAATAAATTAGATGAAATTGAGAAACATAGAAAGAAAGAATTGGAAATTCAAAAAGAAGAATTGAAATTTGGAATTGAAAGTATTATTGGATCTTGTCAAATGATTCAAAATTCAATTTCTTTTTCAAATAATAATAACAAAAATGATGCAAGATTCTTATCAATGAAGAAATTATATGAATCAAGATTAAATTATTTATCAAATAATATTTGGAAAATTGAACCTTGTCATCATTCTTTAATTGAATTTTTAATATCTGAAAAAGAAGAACAATCAATTTATTCAAACATTTTAAATATTGGAGTTATTGATGAATATGATATTTCAGCTGATAAGTGTTTGATTTCAAGAAATGAGAAACAAAGAATTTATGAAAATGAAGAATTTAAATTTGAGATAATTAGTTATTCAAAAGATGGGAATCAAATGAGAAAAGGAGGGAATGGAAATAAATTTTCGATTCATATTGAAGGGGAACATAATGAAAATAATGAATGGAAAATTGAAGATTTAAATAATGGAAAATATGAAGTGAAAATGAAATTGAAAGATGAAGGGAAATATTTAATATTTGTTAAATGTAATGGATTTGATATCAATTCTTCTCCTTTTCAAATTCAAATTTCTCCAAAACAAAGAAATTATTATGAAATAAATCAACCAAAATTAACATTTGGATCAAGAGGAAATGGAAATGGTCAATTTAATTATCCATTTGGAGTATGCGTTGATTCCAATGGAAATATTATTGTTTGTGATTATGATAATCATAGGATTCAAATGTTTGATTTCCAAGGAAATTTTATTTCGAATGGAAATGAAAATGGTCAATTCAATAATCCAATTGGAATAACCATGAATTCAAAAGGAAACATTCATGTTAGCGATTTTGGTAATAATATAGTTCAAATATTTGAGGAATCTCAAGGAAAATCTATTTCAACATTTGGATCAGAAGGAAATGAAAATGGTCAATTCAATAATCCGACTGGAATAACTGTTAATTCAAATGGAAACATTCTTGTTTGTGATTTTAATAATAATAGAATCCAAATATTTGATTCTCAAGGAAATTTTATTTCAACATTTGGATCAAAAGGAAACGGAAATGTTCAGTTTAATGGTCCAAGAGGAGTAGCTATTCATTCAAATGGGAATATTATTGTTTGTGATTATGGTAATCATAGAATTCAAATATTTAATTCAAATGGAAATTTTATTTCAACATTTGGATCACAAGGAAATGGAAATAGTCAATTTAGTTATCCACATGGAATTTGTGTTGATTTGAATGATAATATTCTTGTTTGTGATTTTGGTAATAATAGAGTTCAAATATTTAATTCAAATGGAAAATTCATCACACACTTCAAAGTGTATCAACCAATGGATATCACAATTGATCCCAACACTCTAAATATCATTGTAAGTCGATATGATCATCAAGTTTCAATTTTTTGATTCAATAACAATAAAATCCAGAAGGAAATGGATTTCTTGGATTTCTAAGATTTCTCTTTTCTGGATTGATGGTTGATTGAATATTGATGATGACATACAAGTCTCTATTTGTTTTAGTTTTAGTGGTTCCATTCATTTTTTTTTTTTTTTTTTTTTTTTTCCTCCAAAAATATCCTTTTTTTTTTCTCTCCAAAATTTGTTGATTTATTTATAAAGTTTTAATAATAAAAATAAACAAACATTGTAATTTAAACACCTAAAACTTTTTTATAAAATTCATATGAAGCAAAAGTGATAGACGCTGAGGGAATAATTGATATGAGACGTGGCGCTAAACCTTTATAAAAACCTCTCCATCCTTCTTGTTTATAAATTTTCTTTGCAATTTCTACAGCCTTGCTCTTAGCTATTACTTGATTTCCAGTTGATTCTTGATTTGCTAGGGAGAGAGGATGTTTTGGGTTCTTTGTTAGAGTCTCAGTTTGAATTCTTGTTTTAATCACATCAATAGGAATTGTTACAAGGGAAGCAGCAATACCAGCTCCAGCTCCAGCTAATAAATGGTTGGGAACAGTTCCCTCTTTTATGTATTTAATCTGGAATTGTTCTGCCATTCTATTTTGAATGATTTTGCAATATTCATAAGTCGTAAAATAAGAGAGTGCAAAAGGTATGTCTCTAAGTAAAGTGACTGAAAATCCTGTCCAAAGTCCATTTTTAATTCCTTCCCTAGTTACAATTTTATGAAAAGCATCATATGTTCCTAATTGATTTATTTTTTGAATTTTTTTTTTGAAAAAGAAGAAAAATGAAAAGAAAAAAAAGAAAAAAGAAAGAAAAAAGAAAGAAATGGAAGAAAAAGAAAAACCTTTATAAACATTATGATGACCTTTAGCTAGAATTGCTCCTTGAACTTCAAGTCTTTGTTTCACAACATCAAAAGGAATTTTAACTGTTGTTGCTAAAAGTCTGTTAAAAATTAAATTAGTTTATTGTTATAACTTTATCAAAATTAAATTAATTACAAAAAAAAAAAAAAACCTTGCTAGTGCTCCTGTTACAAAAGGAGCCATTAAATGTAATGTTGAACTTGTTTTTCTTTCATCTGTTAGTAATCTTTTAGCCCATTCATATACAGCAAAACTAAAAAATTAGTTAAAGAGAAAGTTTAAATGATCAATCAAAATTCTATTTTGAGTAATAAAATTAAGATCTTAACCTTACTCCTGATGCAGGAATTATATACAATAGTCTAGGTGGAAGTCCTTTTTTTTTTTTTTTCAAAAAAAAGACAAGGATTAATGAAATTTTAAACAAGTAAAGAAATGAATAAAGAAAGAAGAAAGAAATAAAGATATAAAGAAAGAAAACAAAAAAGTAATAATACCTCTATAAAATGCTAAAAATCCTTCTTCTCTAGCAATAGATTTCGCACAATGAATAAATCCTGTATATTGCTTCACTTCAGACTTATTCATTGATCCAACAAACTGGAGCCTTGTTTTACAAGTATCAACCGGTATCAATATCGTTGCCGCAGTAGCTCTAGCTAATGAACCTGCAAACATCTGTTTTACAATATAAACTGCAGAGACTTTCACAGCTTTCTCTTTGTTAGTCGATTCAACATGAGACGTCTCTTGTTCTTCCTTTGTTGAACTTGCCAACCACATGTTTAAAAAACTCTGTATTCCTATTTAATTTCCTCTATATCCTACCTATTTAATTTCCAATTCTTTGATTTGTTTTATATTTCTTGATATTGTTTTGTAAAGTATGGATTATAGTTTGAATAGTTTGAATAGATTGAGTTTATTGGAGATTTGGAGGACTGGAGGAGGATCAAAATGAAGGGTTCAATTAAAAAAAAATTTTTTTTTTTTTTTTTTGTTTATGCTTTTGAGGGTTTGGCTTTCCCTCAAAGCATAATCAAAATCAACCCGTTCCTTCCTGTTCCTTTACTTTACTTGACTTTAGAGATCGATGTTATAATATCTCAGAAAAGAATGAAGGAATGAATCAATTATTTTTAACATTTGTTTGAAAGAATCAATCAATTCACAATGGAAGATTTCAAACTGAGGAAAAAAAGGAAGAGAAAGCTTTAGAGTTAAATGTTATAACACCCTCTTAAAAGAATCATCTTATGGAAGATTTCAAACTCAGTGGAAAAAAGGAAGAGAGAAAGCGAATATCAATTAACAAAGAGAAGGCTGTAAAGGAAGGTTTTCCTTTAAAGTAAAGGCTTTGGAGTGAAATGTTATAATACCTTCCTAAAAGAAGAATTATTTCAAAACGATTATTGATTCTTTTCAGAAAGATTTCAAACTGAGGAAAAAAGGAAGAGAGAAAGGATTATTGAAAGTAAATTCTTTTATTTATTTATTTATGATTCTACTACAATTAATAATAATTCTTTTTTTTTTATTCATAGTTCATCTTGTTCAAGAGATGCTAAAATTTTAGTTTCAGATGAAGGCCCGAAACACTTTAAAATCAATTCAAATATGGTCTTCAAATTCAAATCAATGAACAAAGATTCTAACATAACCACAACATTATTATGTCAGCATTTCAGAGGACAACGAAGTGGGTTGTTACAAGGGATTTGAACCCTAACCTTCATCTTCATCTTTATTGTCTTCAAGTTCAAATTCCAATATTATTCAAGTGGAAAAAGGAAGGAGTTCTAGAGTTGAACAAAGTGCAAAATCCAATATCACCATCAACATGAATCAATTTCAACTAAAAACTCAAGAATTCCTTTCGTTTGCATCAACCCATTGTTTAAATTGCTATCTTATTAAAAAGGAAATCCATCAGAAAAATCATCCGCCAAAAGAACTTGAAGCTCATTGACAAGGTGATGCAAAAAGGAGACTGTCCAAACTAAGTGGGAAGGCAAGTACTTTGAAGGTCTCATCACTAACTTTCACAATCATTGTCATAAAACTAATGGGCACCCACGATGGAAAACATGGACCTAGTTGTTCATCCTCAATTAGCCCTTTTGATCAACAAAGAAGTTGTGTTGCTTGTTCATGAATCTATATTTAAGGCTCATGATGACCATAGTTCCTTTGTATGATGTTGTCCATGGACATGAATTTGAAATCCAAAAGTAAACCTCAGGAACTCAGGAAGCTGCAAAGACTTTGAACATTTCCCATTTCCGATTTGGTCAACAAGAGGCATTACGAAGGACAAGATATTCAAACGAACTAGTTAACTTCAGATGCTAACTTTATTGGATTTGATCAAGACTTCTTTCTGGCCAGATAAAAGATAATTTTTCAATGAAATTCTTTGTCATAAATTTGTTTTTGACTCATCTTCTTTTCTTTGATTCATTCATTGTCTGTTGAAAAGTTTTCATAATTATTTGTATTGGTCAAAAATCCCAAATTTAACCAAAAAAAGCTAAAGATCTCCCAATCAAAAAAAGAAAAAACTAAAAACTCAAAAAAAAAAGAAAGAAAAAAGAACCAGAGGAAGTGAAGATTTCAAACCAATTCAACCTCCTAACATCAACTCCAACACAACCTTTAAAAATCAAAACACTTCAAAAAACTCAAAAAGAATAATAGAGCAAAAGTAAATAAAACAAACAAACAAAGATGTTGTTTCATCCAGATCAAATGAAAACAGGTATCTATATTGCAATATGGATCTTGTTCAGCTCCTGCACTATTCTTTTTAATAAATGGATCCTTGGTTTCTTTCCTTATCCAATCTTTCTTACTACATGGCATATGTTTTTCGCTTCAGTTGGGACATTTACACTCAAGAAAACAACAAACTTACTCAATTCATTAGATGAGAACCCAATTTCAAATCAAGTTTATTTCTCAAATGTTGTCCCAATTGGAGTTTTCTTTGCTGCTAGCTTGATCTTTTCTAATAAGGTTTATCTTTACCTCTCAGTCTCATTTATTCAAATGCTTAAAGCTGCTACACCTATTGTTGTCCTTCTTCTTTCATTTGTGATGAACTTAGAAAAACCATCAGCTAAATTATTTGCAATTATTTTCTTAGTCTCATCAGGAATTGCTATTGCATCTTATGGTGAAATTGATTTCGTTTTTATTGGAGTTTTATTTCAAGTTTTAGGGATTGTTGTTGAATCTATTAGACTTGTTTTAGTTCAAATATTATTAAGCAATAATGGTTTGAAATTTGATGCAATTTGTGGACTTTATTTATTTGCTCCCGTAACTTTCTTTTTTTTTTTGAAATTTTCTTATCAATCTATTCTTTCTTTCACTCTTATCATTTTCTTTTATTATTTATTTCTTGATTTTTGTCATTAAGTTTAATAATTATTAACTTTTTTTAAAAAAAAAACAAATAAATAAATAAAGGTTTGCTTCGTAATTAATAGCTTCGTTTTTTTAATATTCGAATTCCCAGAAATTGAATTATCAGAAATTCTTGCAGTTGGACCTGTGATTTTCTTATTAAATGCTTCCATTGCATTTTGTTTAAATATTTCAGTTGTGTTCTTGATCAAAAATAGCTCTTCAATTGTTTATTGTTTAAGTGGAATTGTCAAAGATATTCTATTGATCATTGTTTCTTCAATTATATTTTGGACAAATATTTCTGATATTCAAGCATTTGGTTATACTCTCTCCTTATCAGGAATTGTGTTTTATAACTTTATCAAATTGAAACAACCACTCACCCCAATTGTGATCTCATTAATTTTCTCTGTAGTTGCTGTTCTTTGTTTCTTCCTTTATCATGGACTCAATTATCACCATGCATATAGAACATTACAAATTATTGAAGCTGAAAATAAGAAAGAATAAGAACATGTATCGTTAATGAATAAATCTATTTATGTTACAGGATTTTTTTTTCTTTTCTTTTTTAATTGATTTTTCTTTTTTTTTCTTTTCTTTTTTTGACAAAAATCAATTTGATTTATTCTTGATCATAAGAAGGTAAACCCCACTCAGTAGGATTAAACTCTTCCATTGTACCAAGAACTTGATCTGCTAATTTTTGTTTTTCTTTGTCCAATTGAGGGTCAGGAATCATGACAGCAAACATTCCTGCAGCTTTTGCAGCTTCAACTCCATTTGGTGCATCCTCAAAGACTAATATATTTGAATTTGAAACTGGAGGAGTTGGAAATCTAGATGTTGCAACAAGAAAGATTTCTGGGGATGGTTTTCCATTTTTAATAGCTGGATCATCTCCTTTCACAATCACATTAAAAAGTGAGAAAAATTCTGAATGATTGCTAGTCTTGAGATCAAAATGATGTGAATGTGAACCAGTTGCAACAGCAATAGGAATATTTTTTGAATGAAGATGTCTAATTAATTTTTCTACACCTATTTTAGATTTTTTTGAGATTTTAATTTTAAATTTTATTTATTTATTTATTTGAAAAAAAAAAAAAAAACTCAAAAGGTCTTTTACCTGGTAATAAAGCACTTTGAGGGAATAATAAAGCTAATGCTGCTTCTCTTTCTTCTAAGTGTTCCTTTTTATTGAAAAAAAAAGAAAAATTGAAACATTAATTCAATCAATTATGAATATTGGATATCTTTCCTTTTTCTAAAAAAAAATATATATATACCTGAGGTGTTACTGGAATACCTAATTCTTCAACAAAAATTCTTGCACCTTCCAATGCTTTTCTCCCCATTACTTTTGCTTTAAGATTCCAATCAAAAACTTTTCCATGTCTTGCAGCAATTGCTGTTGAAACAACTGTATAAAATCTTTCACTATCTACACATCGATTTTTTTATTATTAAAAATTTTCTAAAAGAAAAAAGAAAAAATAAAAAGAAACTGTACCAATAAGAAGTCCATCCATATCAAAAATTACATGTGTTATATTTCTCTCCATTTTCTAATAATTGGGTATTATTATCTTAGAAGTAATACGAATTCAAAAAGCAATTGCTGGTCAAAAATACAAAAAAAGCCACGTTTTTTTTTTTTTGGGAATTATTTTCAATGATTTTCAGACACTGATTCATCAATCAATAGACTAAGTTCGAAACATAGAATCTCAAATAATTTTTCAATTAATGAATTGATGAATTAGAACCAATTCTAAAGTAAAAGAAGATGAAGATATCTTTGCAAAGTTGATGAAAAATAGAAAAAATCAAAAGGTTTTGGCAAAAATTCAATAAGAGATGTCTCGCAATTAATAAAACCAAAAAATAAAAACATTCTTCAGGGGAACGAAAAAGAAAAAAAAAAAAAAAATTCATAATTAATTTTTGTGAGGAACACAAATTTCAATTGAAATGTCGAACCCTTCTTTCTTTACAAGAACAAAATTATTAATATTTAATTCAAATGAGACCAAAAAACAAGAGAGTCCTTTGAGATTTGGAGTACTTGGAGCAGGTTCAAATCTTTTTTACATTATTTTTATTGACTTTTTTTTTTTTGCATTACTTTCAAAGTTAATCAAATTGTATTTTCAAAGTTAATTCAAACACTCAATAAATTGATTAGCAAATATCTTGTCCACAGCTTTGTTACAACCAGCAAGTCATATTCCAGAAGTTGAAATTCATGCAATTGCTGGTTAATTTTAAAAATTTAACAAAAATTTCAGTCAAAAAAAAAAAAAAAAAAATTAAAATTTTTAAAATCAATAAAATAGCTCGAGACTTCCAAAAAGCAAAAAATTATGCTCAAAAACACAATATTCCAAATGTTTTTGAATCTTATGAAAAAATTCTTGAGGATCCAAATATTGATGCTGTTTATATTCCTCTTCCCAATTCTCTCCATCATAAATGGGCAATTGCTGCTCTTAGAGCTGGTAATCTTATTTTTTTCTTTTTCTTTTTCTTTTTCTTTTTCTTCTTTTTTTTGAAAAAAATCACAAAAACTTTTCAAAGGAAAACATGTTTTATGTGAAAAACCAATTGCATCAAATGAAGATGAAGCAAAAGAAATTGCTGAAGAAGCTCAAAAGAGTGGGAAAGTATTAATGGAAGCTTTTCATTATAGATATCATCCAGCAACACTTCGAATGAAAGAGATTCTTGAGAGTGGAGAAATTGGAGAGATTCAAAGTGCTCAAGTTAAATTTTATATTCCTGGAATGGCTTTCTCTTCCAATGATATTAGATATAATCTCTCTTTAGCAGGAGGAGCTCTTGTATTGTTTTTTTTTTTTTTTTTTTGAGAAATCAAATTAAATTAAATTAAGTAGATGGATTGTGGATGTTATGCAATTAATGTTTTAAGATATGCTATGGGATCTGAACCAATAGAATGTATCAAATCAACTGTGACACCATCTCATAGAACTTGTGGTCTTACAGATGAATCTCAAAAGAAAGAAGTTGATGGAACAACAATTGCAGAATATTCATTTGCAACAACAACAAACTCCTCAGAAGGTTCAAATGAGAATACAAAACCTGTAATCGGAACTATTGAATGTTCTTTGGTTGGATCTATATTTGGATCTTTAATTCCAACAATTACGGTTTTTTTTTTTTCTTTTCTTATTTTTTCTTTTGAAGTTTCAATTTTTTCAAACTTTTAGGTTCAAGGAACTAAAGGATCACTTGAATTTCGAAACTTTGTTGTCCCTTCAATTTATCATACAATTACTGTTGAAGTAGATGAAAATAAAAGATACGAAAAACATTATGTTGATGGATATGGGACATATTATTACCAACTTAAAGGTTTGATTTCTTTCTTTTTCTCTTTATGATTCATATTACTATAAGAAAATTAAATACCTTTTTTTTTCCAAAAAGCCTTTATTGCAGCGGTGAGAGAAAATCAACCATTCCCAACAACCATTGAAGATGGAATCAAAAACATGCATGTCATTGACGAAACTTATCGTAAAGCAGGTTTAACTCCCAGAGGAAAATTTGATGTGTAAAAAGCAAAGAAATAAAATAAAATATATGTCATAATTTTTCTAAACCTGTTATTCACTTTTTGAATTAAACATGGCGAACTCCATCTTTTTTTTTTCTGAAGGGGTAGTGCCAAAAAATCTCCCCCCAGCAATAAATAAATGTTATGTTTTTTTGACCAGTAGACCAATAAATATCCCCCCGAAATGAACCAAAAAAATAATTATTGGGGACAGAGAAAGGGAAAGAACTTTGAGTGTCATTTTACTCTACTATCAATTCTGAATAAAAGTCAAATCTCTTCTCCTTCCCTTTTTTTGGCCTTTGTTTCAAAGTTGAAAGCAAAGCTACTTTGCAGCTCTTGAACTGGACTCATTATTCGTTGAAGTATTGAAGATCATTGAAAGAAGAAAAATCAATTATCATGACCTTGACTTGTTAGTTTTGCTGAGGAAAAACTGTTTTGCTCACCAAAAAAATTTTTTTATTTTTTTCGCCATGTTGGTTCTTCCCCGAATTTCAAAAAGTGAATAACAGGTTTAGAAAAATTATGACATTTCATAATATGTTAAATAAGAATCAGAATTCAAGAAAATCAAAGCAATA
>Ga0209960_1001671_pt1 | contig 26899 bp, 26 predicted proteins | sample ThiBiot_500_plan_2_FD_183947 | JGI IMG/M metagenome (GOLD analysis project Ga0209960, IMG submission 183947) | Wastewater bioreactor microbial communities from Cape Town, South Africa - Thiocy_expt_500_plan (SPAdes) | ecosystem: Engineered > Bioreactor > Thiocyanate-remediating >...
TTTTTTTTTTTTTTTTTTTTTTTTTTTTTTTTTTTTTTTTTTCTTTTTTTTTTTTTTTCTTTTTGATTTTTTTTTTTCTTTTCTTTCGTTCAAACATTCATAACTCTCTTCTTGTTTTAGAACCAACTCCTGTTACAATTCATCATGGAAATCAAAATACATTATCAAAACCAATATCAACACTTGGTTCTTTGGATTCATTTCAAATTACAATGCTTCCAAATATTTTAGTTCTTCTTCGTTCAATATCTAGACTTAATGAGGAATCGATTTCTTTAGGAATCTCAGAAGCTGAATTAAAATGTTTTCAAAAAGAAAATTTTCAAAATTCTCAAGAAAAATTCCTTTACTTCTTCTTTTTAGTTCTTGATCACTCTTTAAATGAGGATTTTATTGATAGTTGTATGAATTCTAAAGGAAGTATTCTCATTCAAGATATTGACTTCTCAGTTCAATTTTTATCAAGTTGCCTTCATGAATTAATTCATTATCTCTTATTTTTCACTCAAGGTGATGATTCAAAAGCGGCTCCTGTTTATTTAAAAGCAAGTGAAGTCTTTTTCTCTGAAAATAATTCTAATCAAATTGTCTCAAAAATTCACCAAAAAATGAATTATCTTGCTCAATGTGATCCAATGTTAGCATTACTTTGGACTCAATTTATTGGTTCAGTCTATTTTCATCCTGGAAATAATCATTATTGGTGGAAAAAGATTTCAAATGATCTTTTACTCTCTGCTAACTTTAACAATTGTGATGACTTTAAGGATCTCAAAGATTTGAAACAATCAAAATTAATTAATATTGGTATTAATGCCCCAACCTTTGAATTCTTTATGAAAGGAGCTGAAATTCTTGTCCTTTATCTTAGTTCAAAATTGGAAGGAGCAAATCAAGAATTTTTCAATTTCATTGACACATTTTATAAAAAACTTCCTCAAGCTTTTCTTCCAAAACATCTCCTCTTAGTCTTATTACTCAATGGAAATGAACAAAATGAACTCTTAACAAGTTTTCAACAATCTCTTTCAAATTTTTGTGGATATCAAATTGAGGAATTTACCAAGACTCCAAAACTTTATTTTACTTCTCCTTACCGATTTTATTCTCTCTTTAATTGTTTACAACTCCTTTCTATGGATGAACGAATTTTAAAAATGATTTTAGAAATTTTAAGAAAATCTCCTTATCATTCAGTAAATCGTTTAATTAGTAAATACTTCCAAATATATTTAAAAGAAGTTATGAAGAAAGATGAAATCAAATCCACTTCATCACAAGATTTAACTAATGTCAATTTTATTTGTAATTATTTGGATCAATTTGTTGAAGAGATTGAATGTCCCCAACTTTATACTCTTGTCTCAACAATGTTAAAAAGTCTTGGAAATGAAATCAAATCACCAACTGATCAAGAACCAATGAGAACTTTTGGAAAGAATTTTCAAATTTCTAGACATTTTGGAAGAGAAGAATTTACAAATTTTGTAATGAAATTTAGTCAAAAAATTGGAAATCAAAATAACAAATTTTGGAACTCTCTTCATTTGGATTCAATTGTTTCTTGTCTTGGTTGGGATGAAATTCAACATTTAATCTTAAAGGATATCCAAAGAGAAAGTATTGATAATATCTCGGATATTGATGTTAAAGAGGATAATACCAATGATTTCTTCTTTCGTTTGGTTCTATTAAAAAGTTGTATTAGAAGGAGAATTGTTCAAAGTTATCAAAGTGAAGATCGAGAAATTCAAATGAAAAATGATATGATTATTGCAACAATTGTTGAGAAGGCAGTCAAAAAACTTTTAGCTCAAAGAGAACAAAAAGAAAATGTTTTGATAAATCTTGATCTTGACACTAATTCTCAAGTTGATCAAAGAATTTTATCAGATTCTGAAGAATATGAAGAATATTTACTTGTTGCTTCTTTAGTTGTATTATTAATGCAAAGTGCAGTTGAATCCTTAGTCTCAAATAACTCACATAATCATTCCCCATTTATTATTCAAAATGCCCACTTTCAATCAATGGGAAACTCCTCTTCTTCTCCTTCAAATTCATCATCCCTTTCTCTCTCTCCAACTCAACTCCTTGCTCATAAATGTCTCTCCCTTCTCACAAATGATACTTTAAATCAATTTTTACACTCCTATCTCAAATTCTCTCTCTCCATTTTTACCTCTGGATTTGGTATTCCTTATTATTTAACTAATGTCATCAATTCTGCTCATACTTTAGTTCTTTGGATCAATGAAAGGAAAAGAAAAGAAGATCCTTCAACTCAATTCAATAATTTTAATCCAACTCATTCATACTCCCAACTCTATACTCTAATTTATGATATCATGTTAGAAACTCAAGTTTTACCATTTTCTTCAGAGTCTGTCCCCTTAATTCCATTTTTATCTTCAGTTGTTGACAACACCTCTCTTCAACTCCCTCCTCTTCCCCCACTCCCTCCGATTCATTCCATTCCTTCTCTTTCCTCATTACCATCCTCATTTTCATTCTCTTCAACATCTTCTTTACATTACTTTACTATTAGTGCACAAATTTTAACATCACTTTATCGTTTACATCTTCTTCCTCTTTATGAAGCTTTATTTCAACATCTTGGTGTTGTATCTGAAATTGGTGAAATTCTTGAAGGTAATTTTTTTTTCATTTATTTATTTATTTTTCTTTTATTGATTTTTTTTAAAAAATACTAGATGAAATTCAAGTATGGGATAATGATAATGTAACAATTCTTTCTCGTTGGATAAATTGTTTGGGTTGGACAAATGAAAGAGAATTTCAAAGAATTTGGAATGTGGCCTTCTCTGCACTGAAACAACAAAAATCTTCTTCTCTTGAAGATCAAAAATTAGAAATCAATGCAATTAAATGTCTTACAACATTACTCCTTCAAGTTCTTTTCTTTTCCTTTTTCTTTTCTATTTTTTGTTTCTTTTTTTTGCAACTCAAATAAAAAAAAATTTTTTTTTTTAGAACAAACTTGCAATAACTGGAAATGTCTTAAGTAATTGTATTCATATCTGTACTACTAAAGAGAATGCATTTTCAAAAAATCCTCTTGGACAACATTTATTTTGTATTAATCAAAACATTCAAAAAACATTTTCATCATTCGTTGCAAATGATTACCCATTCTCACCCTTCAAATACTTTTCTATGCACTCTTCATTTGAGCAATCACGACCTCCAATGGAAATTTTAGAAAAAAATGTTAATTTTTTTTTTGTTTTTTTTTTTTAAAAAAAAAAATTAAATAACAATTTATAGTCATTCCTTCAATCTGATTCATTTCATAAAGTTTCTCTTGATCGACTTCCTTATTCTCCTGGGTTTGTTTTTTTTTCTGTTTTTGATTTTTATCTTTTGATTTTTATTTTATTTTCTCAATTAATTTTTTATTTTCAGTTCAACTCGATTAAATTATGGACAAGAAAGTGTTCGATCTATCTTATCAAAAGGAGTAAATTTTGTCATGGGAGAAGAAAAATTAATTGGAATTAGTGAAAAATTTGTTAGTTTATGTGTTAAGGAATTTCTTGAAAAAGTTGGAGAAAAAGTATTAAAAAGAGAGGACAAAATTTTTGAACTATTAAAGAGTGTGATTTATGTTTGTGAATTACTCAATTATAAACAATCTTTTGAGTGGCTAATCTCTACAGTACCTACTATTTTAAAAAATTCTGGAACAGCATCCTATTTAAATTCATCTTTTTCTCCAAATAACTTTCAAACAATGAACTCACCTCAAACAAATGCAAATGTTTTATTAATGTTACAAATTATTAATGCCTTCACTCTCGTATTGTTTCATTAAGATTTTCCCCTTTCTTTCTTTTTCTTTTTTCTTAACAACAACAACAAAAAATTTTTTTATAGTCTGTTTCAATACTTCGAATTGAAACTCCAAGTTATGTTCAAGAAATTTCATCCCTCCTTGAAAAAAATCTTAAACATGAGAATACTTCAATTCAAATCGCATGTCTTCATGGAACCTTATATTTAATTGAAGCAAAAAATTATTTAGTAAGTCATTTAAATTTTCTAAATTCTATTTTTTCTTTCTTAAATAAAAATTTTAAATAAAGATTCTTCGAACTTTATTACCTTCTTTACTTCGTTACTTGGCTACTATTATATCCTCCAGTGCTTCTCCTCGTTATTTTGCAACACATCCAACCAGATTAATTTGTGTTTCTCTTTCTGTACTCTTTCTCTTAGTTGAAGAATTTTCAAAGGAATTAGAAGATGACTTCAAGAAAATGTTACCCCATTTATATCATCTTTTATTACACAATGAAACACCAGATGAGGTTTGTTTCTTTTCTATATTCTTGAATGAAATATTAACTCCCATTTGTCCTAGGTTTTTCATACTCTCATTCGTGGTTTTGAAAGGCTACTATTCACATTTTCTTTACCTCTTCCTTTAAGAGAAGAAATTGCAAATCTTTCTCTCGAAAAATGCTTATATAGTTGGGAAAGAACAATTTCTTTCCTTTCATTCCTTTCTACATGCTGTTATACTTCAAGAGTTTCAGCTCCTTTAAATTCTTATAACTTTCAATTGTAGTTTTTTTTTTTTTCATTCCAATAATCACTCTAAAAACTATTTTTTTTCGAAATAAAATAGAAAAGACCAATCAATCAGTTTAATCTCTAACTCTTTAACTATTTTATTTACTCGATTAAAATCAAGAGGAAGTTTTAGAGAAGCTAATGCGATATCTTTGTAATTTTTTTTTTTTTTTTCAATTTCAATTTAAATTTTTTTTTCCTTATAAATAAATTAATGATAAATATAAATAGACTTTTACCTCAACTCTTAATTGATTTTTGTTCAACAGAATTAATTTTAACAACAGTTATTGGAGAATTCTTAACGTGTCCATCTTATAACAAACATTTAGCAATTGTATTATATAAGGTTTTTTTTTTTTTTTTGACAAAATTAAACATAATGAAATTTCTTCAATAGGTTTTAACGATATTAATGGAAAGAGATGCTGAAACAAAAAGATTTGTTACAAATTGGATTCTTTTATCATTGAATTCATTTCTTCAAAAACCTCTTCTTTCTCTCTCAATTTGGTCCATCTGTTGTTTATTTTCTTCAATCTCACAAAACTTTTGGATTAGATCTTTGTAAGTTTATTTTTATTTTGATTTTTATTTGATAGATTTTTTTTTTCAATTACCAAATGAATTAGATTCCCAACCCTCGTTTCAAGTGATATTGATATCCCATTTATTCATCCTCATTTTTTCATTGCGCTAGGATTAGATTTTTATTCAAATCAGGTTTTTATTTCATTTATTTTCATCTCTATTTCATTCTCGAAACTAAAAAAAAACTTCTTTCTTTCTTTTTTTTTTAAGACAAGAGAAGATAGAACCCAATTTCTTTCAATTTTTTCAACTCTTTCCATTACTCCATTCAAAGAACTTCAAGTATTTTGTAAACAATTCTCAATCCACACAGAAACTAACCTTCTCAATTTTAACGAACATGATTCAATCTAAATAAAAGATCATTCAATTCAAGGCATGAAATTTCATCCTTAAATTTTTAGAGTCTTATTATTTATTTTTGAAAGGTCTTGGAATGGTTTTGGTTGTTGTTTGGAGATGTCAGTTTTTCAATTAAATTCAAACTGATGAGATAACATTGCGTTATGAAAGTTTCAAAGAAAGGATGTCCCATAACCACTCATGATATTATGATTTAACACTTCATAATAATAATTGAGAATCTATTTGGTTCAATAAGTTGACTTTTGAGTTAAAAAAAATAAATTTTCATTTTCCTGCTTTTACCCAACTATTCCCAAAGAATATTTCCAATACCAATTTTAATAGAACCTGAATAGAATCTGAACCCATAGATTGAATGTGAATATGAATAGAGTTAGAATAAGATTGAAATCTCTCTTATATTATAAGAAAGTTTTATTAGATCTTTTGTGAAGAACAAAATTGTGAAAACGAAAACAAAGCTTTAATTGTGCACTTCAAATAGAAATACAGAGTGGATATAGGTTACAAGCAGATTGCGAGCTTGCTATATAGATCTCAATAATTCAAAGTCTTGGTTCTGAGTTGAATCTTCTTGATTCTTGATGGAGGCAATAGAAGTATTACAAGTAACTTTTTCTTATATTCTTATATTTGATATTTGATATTTGATATTTGTTAAATGGATAATGTTTGATGTTGGAATCAATATTGAAGATATTAAGTTGAATTCAAGATTCTTATGGACTTTGTTGATATCCCTTTGATTGCACTTGCACTTAATGAAAATGAAAATCAAACAAAAAACAAATAGGCAATCTATCAAAATGAAATTGTGATTGTTGAAGGGCCACCTCTTGAGATTCGTATTAGAGTTCCAGTTGAGAAATTATTAGGTATCAAATATCATTACTTTCTTGAGATATCATTTATATTTAACACCCAACTTTAATGGATCAAATAACAAATAGTTGTCCTTCTTTTTCAACTCAAAAGTTCAAGCATCAAAATTGAAGATATCGAACTCTCAATTGAATCATCCAATATTTCAAAGGATAATGAACAAAGATTATTGACTTTTCTTAAGAAACAAGTAATTTTTAAATATTTTTCCTTTCAAAAAAAATCAATAAAAAGATTAAGAATGAAAATAAAACATAGACTTCATCTGAAGATGAGAATTATTTCTATTTTATAGTTGAAAAATGCAGAGATTGGATGTCTCAATCTGAAAGTGACTTAGAAAAAGATATGACTTTGGAAAATTCTTCAGAAAATGAAATCCCTCTTCCTCTCCCACTTCATGAAATGACACTCTTAGAAAAGGATCAAAAAATCTCAACAGAATATCGAGCCCCAAATAAGAATCCAAATGAAACATTCTATCAACAAGAACAAAGAGAAGAGATGGAGAGTTTGCAATCAAAATTTAAAAGTTTTCAAAAAATTAAACATCCTGACTTAAATGTCTTTTCAATTTCAATTGCTCCTACTTCACAAGAACATCTAAACAAAATCAAAGCCACAGTTACTTATTTTCTTACACCTCAATATCCTCATGATTGGCCAGAAATTTCAATTAGTATCATCTCAAATTTAGTTTCTAATTCAACATTTACAACCTCTCTTGCAAGATTTAATGTTCAAAGATTATCACTTGGTTTAAAAAAGTTCATTATGTTTTTTAAAAATTTGAATATTTTTTTATTTTTTAGTTTCTTCTTTCGTTGAAATATCAAAATAAAAAAATTAATCAGATATCTAAATAATTTGGCTCAAAAACATCACGGAAGAAGACAAACATCTGGTTTAATAGATAGCGCAAAAAAATGGCTTCAAGATCAGAATAATTACTTGTTATTAGAAATTGGAGCAATTGATGCTTTACCAGAAAAACCACCAATTCCTCAAATTATTGTGGATCTACTTGCATTTGAATTTGATGTTAGTTTCTTTTTTTTTTTTTTTTTTCATTCTTTTTCTTTTTAATTAAAATCCATTATTTTGTTAGAATAAAATGAAATTATTAAATCTTGCATCTGGATCTTTAATTGGATGTTCAAGCTATACTGGTGGATGGGATTATAGAAAATATGAGTTAACTCGTTGTGTACTTTTTCATTCAATTCATTTTTTTTTTTTAAAAAAAAAAAAAATTTCTTTTTTATAGATTTATTATACTTGTTATGATGACCCTGAGTTCATCTTAAAACTTGCTTTCTATGTTCGAAATAAATTATATATTCGCGATATGGCAAATTATTTAATTGCTTTGGCATCAAATATCAAAGTAAATTTCTCTGATTTCTTTTCCTTCTTTGTTGAAAAGAAATCAGAAACAAATGAAATTTTCTTTTTTTTTTTTTAGATATGTCAACCTTATGTCAGAGAATACTTTTGCTCTGTAGTAATTCTTCCAACTGATATTTTAAGCGTTATTAAGTGATCATTTATTCTTTTCCAATTCAAATTTTTGATTCAACTAAAATTTTTTTCTTTTTTCTTGTTAAGTTTTTATATGGCACTTCCTGTAGATTCAAGATCACTTCCATTTTATTCATTACCAAATTGTTTAAGAGAAGGAATGAAGGAGAAATTTAAAGAGTTTGATGAATATTCCCTTGGAAAATATTGTTCAGAAAGTCATAGAAAAAGATTATTAAAACCCCCAAGAAAACCAGAAAAACAATTAACAATCAAAACATTAATTAGAAGAGTTTTTTTTTTTTTTTTTTTTTCTGAAGTCAATAATTAATAACCTTTTAACTTTTTTAGCTTCACATTTCTGAGCCAAGAGAATATGTTATGAAGATCTTGGGAGTCAAATATCCATCAACTGAAGAAGAATTTCAAAAAAGTAGACTCCCTGGTAATTCTTTTTTTTCTTTGATTTTTGATCCTTGTTTCAACCTTTTTTTATTGAAAAAATAAAAAATAGGTGAATGGAATCCTGAAAAAAGTGGAAAAAGAATGAAATTAAGTGCTCCTATGACATGGGAAGTACTTCTTTCACAACGTGGAAATACTTCAAGTGCTTGGGAATATTTAATTGAAACAAAAAAGGTTTCTTTCAACAGTTTTTTTTTTTCCAAAAAAAAAAAAAAAATCATGAAAATATAAAATAGATTCCATTTCTTGCATTAATCAGGAATTTGAGAAACATTTTTATCTCAGGAGTTTCTATGAAACACCATCATATGGTAATCCAAATTCTAACTGATCAAAGTAGAATCACTTCAAGTAAAATTTTGCCAACTCAAATACTTTCTGCCTATGAAGCAACAAACATTAATTTAAGTAAATTAGGGTACTTTCTTTTATTTAATTCATTGATTTTTTCTTCCTTTTTCTTTTTTTAAAAAACAAAATATTTTAAAATAGAAAGTTCAAGAAATGGATTGAACAAAGAACAAAAAAGGAGAAAGTTCAATCAAAAAGAGATAAAGACCTTCAAAGAAGAGGAGTTATAACTGCTGAAGATTTAAAAAAGAATGAAGCAAAAAGGTTAAAAAGTTTAAAAAATCTAGCCAAAGCACATTTTGGGATTAGACAAAATGTACTTCCTCGTGTAATTCCAACAAAAGCCCTAATCGGAGAGTATAAAAATGCACTTGATATATGTTTCTTTTCTTTTCTTTTCTTTTTTTTATTTACTATTCACTTGCAATTCTGGAAAATAAAAATAAATAAATACAAAAAGTAATCAAAGTTTCAATGAATCATAATTTGGAAAAAATTCCTGGATATTCAATCATTCTTTGTGATGTAGGACTTTCAATGACCTTCCCTTGTTCTCAAAGCATGTATCAAGGAAAACCAAGGTTATCTATTGATTTCATTTTCGATTTCAATTTTTTTTTTTTTTTTTTTTTTTGTTTTTTTAAAAATAAATCTATAGACAAGGTTATGAAGTTTCTATTATGCTCGGATTAATACTCCAATTTGCTTGTGAAAATTGTGACTTGTATTTATTTGCTAATGAAGTTGTCAAAACAAAGAAAGAAGATATGCCTTTACCTGCTCGAGTTCATCATCGTTCTTTTCTTTTCTTTTTTTTTTAAAAAAATTTGCAAATCTTCAACAATTATTTATTTATTTTTTTTTTTCCTTTGCAGTTGTTAGAGAAACTCGTACAAAAATGGGTCTTTCTGAATCAAACTTTCCATTTAGTGTTTTAGATAAATGTATGGATCAAAGAAAACATGTTTCAAATGTTATCGTTGTTAGTTCAATGATGATTAAAGCTTTTAATCTTCAAAGAAAGGATTTTATGAACCCATTAACTGAGCAATTGAAAACAATGAGGAAAAAAAGCAATCCTGATTTTTTCTTCTTTGGTATTGATTTATATGGATCTGGACAATCAATTATTGATATGAAAGAAGAGAAGGATGATAAAAGTGAAATTATATCTGGATTTTCATCACAAATTGTTCATTATATTTCAACCAAAAATCAAACTCAAATTGATCATCTTGAAAGTTTATCTCCCAAAAAGAAAAAATAATTTTGCTTTGTTTTTGTTTCAATTTTGTTGGTAAAGTAAATTTATTACTCTTTTTTTTTTTTAACTTTTTTTTTGGACAAAAATCTCTTCTTTTTCACTTTTATGATTCTTGAGTTGGTTCTTGATCATCTTGAGTTTTCAATTGTTCGAGTAAAATAGCTTCCACATTTGCAACTTCTTCAGGATGAGGAACAGATGGTAAAAAGTCTTCCTCTGGGAATAACTTTTTAAAAATTGTTTTAGCTTCCAAAACAATTTCATTAATTGTCAATCCACTTCCTACAAAAAGTGATTTTATTTGAAAACATTTTTAAATCAAAGAAAATACCTGTATCAGGACAAATATAAACATTCTCAGGTTTATTTTCCCAATTCATTTCTCGAATAACTTGATTGTAATAAGCAGAAAAAAGAACTGTTGGTTTTGATTTTAATGGTTTTGAATCCTCCGATGGATTTTCTGAAGGTTCATTTTCTGAAGATTTTTCGGTTTCTAAAATTAGAGGAAATTAAATTTCAAAAAGAAAATAAAGAAAAAAGAAAAGAAAAAACCTTCAGGAATATTAGTTGATGATGAAAAATCAAAAAGGTGATTCACAACTCCAAAGAGATCTTCTTTTGCAGTGGGTTTTGAAGAAATTGTATACAAATAGGTTACATCTTTTGAAGGATAATTTTGGATTTTGTTAAATTTTGAAGAAAGAAAATAATGATAAAAAATCAAACATTTATTTTCTGGACAACATCCTGTTGAAGCAGTACTTTGAGTAATATATACAGCATTTGGATTTCCAAATAAATTTGATGGTACAACAGACAAGTTGATTTCAGAATCAATATGAAGAGGTGAATTTGAAATTAAAGTTGCACGAGAAACACGAGTTGAACTTTAAAAAAAAGAAAGAAAGAAAAAAGTTAAGTTAAACTTTCAAAAAAAAAAAAAAAAAAAGATAAACCTTAATTTTGAGGGAAAATAATCAAGATTTGATACAATATAATTACATTCAATATTTTGACCTCCTGGAATCAAGATAGATTTTATAACTTGATTAGAATTTTCTTGAGATACAATCATTTTTGTTGGGAAACAATTTAACATGAAAATTCCACCAAATATTGCAGAAAATCTTTTTAGTTCATTTATTTATTCATTATTTTTTGTCATTCACTTTTTTCTTGATTGATATTTGGAAAAAAATTTTACCTACAAAAAGCCTGACTACTTTCAGAAACACCATACATTGGCCAAATAAATGCAGTACTTCCATATCTTCCCAAAGAAGAAAGATGTTCTTTAATCTTTTTTAATCCTTCGATTGTTGTGACTAAAAATAAATGATTTTATTTTATTTTATTTTATTTTTTATTTGGGGAAAAAAAAAATTACTTTCATTGGAGGGGGAAAGAGAGATTGCATGGAGGATAATTAATTGAATATTTTCAGGGATTTGACGACGAGAAAGGAATTGTTTGAAAGGAAGATCTTGGTGGTCTATAATTGGAATATTTAGTTGTAATTGAAGAAAAGAAGGAAAAAAGAAAAATACTGATATATTCTTGAGGTTGGTTTTCATAATCCAAACAAAATGTTAAAAATTTCATGAGTCTTCGTTTATCCACAATTCCAACTGTTTGACTCAAAAAGATATCTTCTTTTGAGAAAGGAACCTTTTCCCAATCTGAATTTACTTCCACATAGATACGTTCAAGAATTTTAAATTCCAAATATCTACCAACTCCTGAAGAGATTAAGAGTTCAATCATTTCACCACGAGAAGAGTACTTTTAAAGTGAAAAGAGAAAAATAGAAAAAGAGAGAAATTTGAGGTTTTGTTGACAAAAAATCAATAATTAAAAAGTACAAGTTGAGGAACTAAATCAAGATTATAGTTCCTAAATCTTCCTAAATTCTCTTCATTTATCAATTCCTTTGGAGTATCAATTTCCATATTACTGAATGGAGTTGTTAAATCCTCAAGTAATTGTTCTTTTCCTTTTTTTTAAAAAAATTCATTCAATAAACTTCAAAATATTCTTGATATGATTCAATGTGAACCATTTTATAAAAATTGAATAAATTTTTAATATTTCTATACCTTCAACTTCCAAAACAGTTGGAGAGATATCCTTTTTCTCAAAGAATTCAATATAATCCTTCAAATTAAAAGTTGAATTCAATCCTCCATAATATTCATTCTTCTCCAAATGCAGCACTTTCTTCCCAACTCTTGCGCATGCTCTATTATATCAAATCATTTATTAAACATCAACAAAATCATCATAACAATAATTGTTCATCATAATAGAATATCAATTGAATTCAATCATGATTAAAAATAAATAAATTGAAAAAACAAATTACGCTGATATGATTGACTCAATCAACCCAGTTCCTAACACAAGAACATCATATTTAGTTTCATCAAGCTCCATCATGAACAAAGAAGGTACAGTATCGGTTTATATCTATTAGTTTAATAAGAAGCAATTAGTTATGTCAAAAGTTGAATCAGAGAAGAAAATCAATTATGCCTGCAGATTTTTTTTTTTTTTTTTTTTTTCCCAATTTTTCTTATAAAAAAACTCAAAATGCATCGAAACTATCATAAAACTATCATAAAACTATCATAATTCGAACAAAATTCATCAAAACTATCATAAAATTCATCTAATTCTAATCATATTCTAATAAATTTATGATAAATTTATGATAAATTATGATAAAATTCGATATTTTTGTGAATTTCTTATTTTTCTTAATTATTTTTTTGATTTTTTTGGCATTTTTTCTTAATTCTTATTCTAGCATTAGGGAACAAACTGTTTCATGAACCTCAGTTGATTCTGCAATTCTTATTGTTACAACTGATTGCTTTCATACCTAGATTCTCTCCCCAGTAAGCTTTCTTCTTTCATCTTTTCATCAATCAATTTGTAATTTGTAATTTTGTGAAAAATCTATAACATTTTTTTTTAAATAGAATTTGGACCTAAAATCTAATAGAAATAAGAATTAGACCATGTTGACATCATTGAGCTTTTGTTTCAAACCTAATAGTTTTCTCTCTTTGTCTTCAAACCGTTGTTTGGCTCTCTCCAGAGGTTTTGCAACTGCCAAATTTCAGGAACATCAACCACAAAAACAACAAACTGAATCAGAACCACAACAACCACAAAAACTTACAAAGAAGATAGATCTCTCACCAAGTTTGTTTCAATTATTTCCTTTTTATTATTATTTCCTTTCAAGCATTAAATTGAAACTAATTTAAAAAATAGAATCTTCATTTGAGTATTGTAGAGAACTTATTAGAGAAAATGATTATGAAGGATATCTTTGTAGTTTGTTTTTGCCAAATAAGATTAGACAAATTCAATATGTAATAAGAGCTTTTAATGTTGAAACTTCTCGAGTTAAAGATTCTGTATCAAATCCATTGATAGGAAAAATGAGATTTCAGTTTTGGAGAGAAACAATAGATAAAGTTTTTGAGGTTCAAAATCTATTTTATTTCCCCTTCTAATAAATATCAAAATTGAAAATAAATCAATAAAAATTTAGGGAAAACCTCCTGCACATCCAGTTGCAGTTGGACTTGCTGAATGTTTGAAAGTTTCAAAACTTTCCAAAACTTGGTTCAAAAAAATGATTGACGAGAGAGTAATTTCAATTAAATTCCGATGTTAATTATTGATTCAACTTTTTGGTTTATTGTTTTCATAGGATAAAAATTTGGATAACTCTTCATTCATGACGACAGAACAAGTTGAAAAATATGCTGAAAATACATTTTCATCTTTATTTTATCTCACTTTAGAATCTGCTGGTTATCATCAACTTTCAATAGATCATGGTTTTTCCTCTTTTCTTTATTTTCATTTTCTTTTCATTTTCAATTTATTTCTAATTTGTTTCTTTGATTTGAAAAGTTGCAAGTCATTTAGGAAAAGCTGTTGGATTGACTACTATTATTAGAGGAACACCATATCATATTAAAGATAGAGTATTATTTATCCCTGTGGATATATTAACAAAAGTAATTTCAATTTTAATTTCAATTTCAAGGAGATGAGATGAAAAAAAATTCTCATTTAGCATAATGTTGTTGAAGAACAAATATTCAGAGGAGAGATTTCAGATAATTTTATTGATTCAATTTTTGATCTTGCACAACTTGCAAATGATCACCTTACAACTGCAAGAAGTTTTAAGGCTCACATTCCTCCAGAATCAACCAAATTGTTTTTATCTTCAGTTCAATTTTATTTTTCATTTATTTCATCTTTCTTTCTTCTTCATTTTCACTAATTTTTGATATTTATTTGTAGATTCCTTGTGAACTCTACTTAAATAGATTACAGAAACACAATATCTTTGATGGTAAATTAAATCGTAGAAATCCATTCCTCCCATTTGAACTTTTCAAGAAATCATATCAAAAAGATTATTAAATCGTACATTAGAAGATATTTATCATTTATAAAAGATTATTTGGGCTATCTATTTTCATTTTATATGTGTTTATTTAGAACATATAAATATAAATATAAATATAAATATAAATATAAATAAAAATAAGATAAAAAAAAAAACTAAAAATAAGCTAATTAAATAAGTTAAAGAAATAAATTCAAGAACAGAGAAATGATTAGTGGGAACAGCAAACTACAAGCTAAAAACTATACATCATTATATCAATTTTCAATTTTCTATTCAATTAAGTTTAAATTTTTTTGGAGTTTGCTGCTCCCACTAATCATATTTTGAGTTTTAAAAAGTCTACTTCCCTAACAAACTCATTTACAAATTGAATAATATTTATTTGAGAATTGATTGAAGAGTTTCTTTTCATAGTGGGATTAAATAGTCCAATAGAAGAACTTCTAGTTTCTTGAAATTGTTTGTTTGAAACATTTCAATATTCTTTTGAAAAAGAACTTGGAACAACATCAAAATACAAGCAATGAAATGAAGAGATTTGAGTTGTTTTTTTTTATTAAAATCGCCATGTTTTTTCCCGGAATTTCAAAAACAAGATATCAGCCTTACAAAAAAGTAATTACTTTTTTGTTTGTCTATCAATCTCAACTCCCCATTCAATGAATCTTTGTCTAAAAATATGAAAAAAATATTAAATGACATCTCCTTTCTTCATTTCTAACATTATTTTTCTTAAAAACTTTTTGAAAATGAAAGAAAATTACATTTGACTAACATATTCAAGTTAACTTGTGATTTAATCAAAGTTAATGACTTGTTAACAAGGAATTAAATAGACTTGTTAACCACCAATTTTGACTAATGTTGACATGCAATTAATAAGTAGTTAATTGTGACCGAATCAGTTGTTAATCAATCAAGTTAATCCAACGAATTGACAACCTGTTAACTTTGGTCCAAACTAAAGTTAACTTTTGAAGTTGACAAAATCATTCACTAGCAGTTAACTTTGAACAAATCAGTCATTAACTTTGTCCCAATCATAAGTTTACTTCACATATTAATGATACTATCTACATTCCATTAACTTTGTCCAAATATGTGGTTAATTGACCAAGTTAATTTGAATAACAACAACTTGTTAACTTTGATCGAATTTCTGGTTAACCCTATCGTTAACTACAAGTTGACAAAAACAGTTAACTCAACTAATCATCACCCCATTACCTGCCTGGTTAACTCTTGACCCAATCACTCATTAACTTCCCAACCTCTGGTTGACATCCCAACCTGCGGTTAACCCCATCCCAAACCCTAGTTAACTTTCTTACAATTATCCGCTTTGTGTATATATTATATAATTCGCGCCTTGAAGGAAACTTTAGAAAAAAGAAAAAGACAAAATGGAAGCAAAACTTTGGAAAGCATGTTCAAATGGAAAAGTTGAAGAAGTTCGAAAATTACTTCAAAACTCACAAATTAACACTAATTGGCAAAATCAGAATGATGTTTTCTATGAAGGAACAACACCTTTTTGGATTTCTTGTCATAAAGGACATATTGAAATTGTGAAACTATTATTAAATGATAATAGAGTTGATATTAATCAAAAAAAAAATTTTTGTGGATCAACACCTTTTTCTATTGCTTGTTATAATGGATACATTGAAATTGTGAAATTATTATTAAATGATAATAGAGTTGATATCAATGAAGCAGATAATGGTGGTTGGACACCTTTTCATGTTGCTTGTCAAAATGGACATATTGATATTGTGAAATTATTATTAAATGATAATAGAGTTGATATCAATAAAGCAACAAATGATGGTTTAACACCTTTTTATGTTGCTTGTTCTCGTGGAAAAACAGAAGTGGTGAAATATCTGTTAGAGAGTGAAAGAGAAATAGATATCAATCAAAAAGATGATAATGGAAAAACTGGTCTTGATTGGGCAAAAAAAAATGGAAATACTGATATTGTTAAATTAATTGAATCATTTCAAATAAAAATTCAAGATGGAAAAAAATATAACAAGATTGAAAATGAAAATGAAGAAAGGAAGCTAGAAGAGCAAAGAAAGAAGAAATTGGAAGAACAAACGAAGAAGAGAGCAGAAGAAGAAAAGAAAAAGGAGGCAGAAAGGAAGAGAGAAGAGGATGAAAGAAAGTTGGAAGAACAAAGGAAGAAAATTGAACAAGAAAAGAGAAAGTTGGAAGAAGAAAAGAAAAAAATAGAAGAAGACAAAGAAAGAGAGAAAAAAGAAGCAGAAAGAAAATTGGAAGAAAGGAAAAAAGAAGAGTCAAAAAGTATTTTTATTTTATTTTTATTTTTTATTTTTTTATTTTTTGCCAAAGAAAGATAGAAAACTAAGAAAATCAAAACTAAAATAGGAGTTACTTATGATATTGAGTACAACACCAAAAGTTATCTATTGAAAACAACCGCAACAGCTATATCAGACTTGGAAAATGACATTAAATCAAAACTCAAACTTCAAGGAAATGCAGAATTTGATTTAGAGTTTTTTAGAAAGGGAAAATATTTTATTCTCGATGATATGGAAGATTTAGAAGATGGAATGACCATTAAAGTTTCAATTTCAACTCAATCACAACCAGATTCAAACCTTTCTTCTTCACTTTCAAATTTAACAGTAACTGATTCAATAAATGTAAATAATGAATGTTGGTGGAATACAAAACCAAATGACAAAACCAAATGGGAACAAAAAGGATATGTTGAGACCAAATATATTCGATCTTTACTTCGAGAAAATAAACAAAATGTAGTTGGAAATGAAAATGAATATTTCAAGAAACTTGAAGTATTAATGACATTTTTTGGAGGAGATATGAAACAAATTAACAAAGCTTATGTTTTATTTAATGAAAAGTTATTTGATTCATTTCAACATCATAGAGCCTCACTTTTCAATCAACAAAGAGCAAGTCCAGCAAATTTTAAGAAAGATGATTGGCAAAATGGAAATGACTCCTTACAAAAGTTTAAATTCCATAATCATTATTCCAAAATAGCTGAAAGTTTTGATTGGAATCATTCAAAATTAGTATAAGTTCTTTTATTATTGATTTTATTTTTGAAACAAATAACCAAACATTTTAAATAAAAAAAATAGTTACATGCAATTCCAATGATTCATGGAACAAGTGAAACTGCATTACATGAAATTTGTCAAACTGGTTCATTTCTTTCTCTTTAAATATTAATTTGAATTAGTCATTGATTTCAATTTCGATTTTTTTTTTTTTTTTTTTTTTTTTTTTTTTTTTTTTTTCATATAAAAAAAAAAGGGTTGGCAGCAACAGGAGCAACTGATGCTGGATTTTATGGTCAAGGTATCATTTCTTATTGATTTTTTCAATTCATATTTCTCATCAAAAATCAACAGTCCATATTTCCCAGAAAAAAAATAAATCAAAAATGAATAGGAATGTATTTTAGTAGTTCATTATTTTATTCATCAAAATATTCTAAAGATAGTCCTGATGGAAAACCTTTTATTATTTGTATGATTACTCCTGGGAATGTTTATCCTGGTTATTTGATTTCATTTCCTTTTTTTTTTTTCTTTTTTTTCCTTTTCTTTTCTTTTCTTTTTTTGAAAAACTTAAAAAAATTAGTGACAGAAAGTCCATATATTGAAGGACCAATTACACAAGAAAATCCAGAAGGTTTTATTCGAAGACCATGTAAATTGGGTTATCAGTCTCATTATACTTTAGGTTCTTTCCTTTCTTTTCATCATTTTGTTTCTTTTTCTTTTCCATTCATTCTATTTAAACAAAAAAAAAGTGGATAAGAGAAAGTTCAATGATGCGTATCCAATCACAGGAAATATTGATGGAAATGTTGCAAATGAATTGGTTGTCTTTGACAAGGCCCAAGTCCTTCCTCTCTTTGCTATTTACTTCAAATAGCTTGTTGAACCACAACAAAAATAAATAAATAAAAAAAAGAATAAAGAGATTATCATATATGTATGAAGTATGATACTTTTCTTTGGTTTGGGTTATTATTCTTATTATTTTTTGGTTTTGCTGTTCAAAAATCAAGAATTCGCTATTTTCTCGCTACTTGAAGGTCACAAAATCAATTTTTCAACAAAGAGATCATCAACAAAAGGAATCTTTGCAAAGCAAACTTGAATCAACGACCCAAAATATATAATTGATATTTGAATAGAATGAAGACTTTAGAAGAAGGTTTAAAAGTATTTAATCATACACAATTTCGTCCTCCTCAAAGAGAAGTTGCAGAGAATTTCTTACAAGGGAAAGATTGCTTTGTTTTACTTCCAACTGGTGCTGGAAAATCATTATGCTATCAACTTCCTGCTATCTTACTCCCTGGGATTACTCTTGTTGTTTCTCCACTCCTTGCATTGATTGATAACCAAGTTCAATATTTAAAAAAGTTGAAAATTGAAGCTCATTCACTTAATTCTTCGATTACTGAAGCTGAAAGGACTTTAATCAATGAAGATTTAAGTTCAATGGAACCAAAATGTAAGTTGTTATTTGTGACACCTGAATTGCTCGCTCAACAATATTTCATTAAAAAGTTGATAAATCTTCAAAAGTAAGTGATTTTATACTTTATTTGATTTATTTCAATTTATATTTGATTGACATTAAAATAACAATCATAATATTTTTACAGGAGAAATCTTTTTAGTGGACTGATTGTGGATGAAGCTCATTGTATTACAGAATGGGGACATGATTTTAGAAAGGATTATCTCAAGCTTGGTTCAATTCGAATGCTCTTTCCATCAATTCCAATTATGGCTTTGACAGCAACAGCCAATTTGAAAGTAAAGAGTGAAATTGTTAAGATTTTAAAGTTAAAAAATCCAAAAATATTTTCTTCAACTTTCAATCGCAAGAATCTAACATATGAAGTCATCTATAAAGATTTATTGAAAGATTCACTTGGAAACTTAACTTCATTTTTACAAGAAAGTAATATTTCTTTTTATTTTATTTTTTAAAAATTCTCATTTTTTTCTTTTCTTTTTATTGAACTTCAAAAGGGAAAAAAGAAAGTGGAATCATTTATTGTCATAAAAGATCTGATTGCGATATTTTAACGACACATCTAAAAAAATGTGGACTCACAGTTTCTGGTTCTTGATTTTTATTTATTTATTTATTTATTTCTTCAAACAACTTTATATAATAAATTATAGCATACCATGCTGGTTTTACAAACTCCATCAGAGAAACGATTCAAAAAGATTGGATGAGTGGGAAAATACAAATTATCATTGCTACAATTAGTTTTGGTATGGGGATCGATAATCCAAATGGTAAAATCTTTCTTATTATTTATTTCTTCATAAAATCAAAAAGCTCCAAATATAAATATTATCATTATTATCACTAGTGCGATTTGTTGTCCATTGGAGTATGCCTTCTTCAATTGAAGGTAATTGGTTCAAATACCTTCTTTTTCTTGATTTTCTTACAATAATTCTTTTTTTTGGGAATCAAAAAGGATATTATCAAGAATCTGGAAGAGCAGGTAGAGATCAACAACCAGCAATTTGTAGACTTTATTATTCAAGAGAAGATCGAAATACAAAAACTTTTTTCTTAAAACAAGGAGGAAATAAAGAAGGACCAGTAAAAAGTTTTGATTCGGTTAGTGTCTTTTCATTCACTTCTTTCTTTTAAATTTCTTTTTCTTTCTTAGATGGTTGATTATTGTGAAAAAGAAGGATGTCGAAGACAATTAATCTTAAGATACTTTGAAGGCCCCACAGCTTCAATAGATTGTGGAAAGACATGTGATTATTGTATTTCACCAGAGAACGTTAAAAAGCAATTAGCAATGTTTGAAAAAAAGAATTCTTTTAGGTTTGTAATTATTTTTATTTATTTATTGATTTTAAACTTCAATTTATAAATTTAGTTCAACTGGATATCACAAAAAAGTTGATGATGAAGATGAAGAAGACAGTTCAAGAATTCCAGAAGACATAAGGTTTATTGATTAATTGATTTATTTATTTAATTAAATGAAATCTTAACAACAACAAAAAAAAAAGTGATGATGAAGAGAAAGAAAGCAAAAGAGGAAGAGTTCATTATCCTTTGAAACGGAAAGCTGAGGAATTTGATGCAAGAGCACACTTTTTTGGTTTATTTATTTATTTATTTATTTATTTTATTTTATTTTCATTTAACATTTATCCATTTATTTTAAATTTTTCATAGGAACAAAAAAGAAATCTCTTGGAGCAACAAGAAGAGCTTATCCTTCAAAGTGAATATTTTTGTATAAAAAGCAATCCAAATAAATGTATCACAATCACTTTCAAAGCAATATTTAAGTTTAAAATGTTTAGGAATCCAATCCAATCCAATCCTCTATCCTTCATTATTAATTATTATGGATCATGAAGTTCAAATCTCAACAAGATTGTTTTTAGAAGATTTCTTTAAATCACCAATTTGAAGATTTTCAGCACCGATCTGAAGTTAATGACAATGAAGTGGAAATTTCTTCAAATCTTTTCACCTTTCAAATTGAATCCATTGAAGATCTGAAAGGTGTTGAAAGTAAAAACCAAAAAACAAAAAACAAAAAGCGAAAAGATGCCGCCAAGAAGACTTCCGACTCCCTCAACTCCTATGCCTCCTTCCTTGAAGAAAAAGTAAAACAACAAGATCCCTTTCATTTTTTTCTAATATTTTTTATCTTTCATTACTTATTAATTCATTAATTTCATGTATTATTTCATTAATTTCTTATTATTTTGTTTTTTTGGTTATTTGCTTGTTGTATTGGTTGTTTGTTTTTGAAATGCTTATGCTTTGTGTTTTGAGAAGACTGAGCTGAAAAACATAAAACCATAAAGGAAGAAGAATTCCTTTGCATTTATTTTTTATTTATGCATTTGCTTATTTTCTTTGAATCAAAAATGTATAGAATTGAGATCTTGAATTGAGATCTCACTTTTATTTTATTTTATTGTTCTACTAAAAATTTCTATTCAAAAAAAATTAATAAATAAATAACAAATGAATAGAACAAAGAAGGCAGAGAATGACTTTGATAGATTACTCCAAATGAGTTGGCCAGAACTCTATCCTTATATTTGTTTCTTGATTCTTGTTGTGGTTGTTGTCCTTTATAATTTGACACCTCTTTCCTCATTACTAGCTCCTTTGATTGAATTTCAATATAACATTCCAAACGATAAAGGTATTTTCTTTCTTTTTACTCTTTTTTATTTGAAGTTCAAGAATCGAAAATGATTGAATAAAAATAAAAAATCAATAAAATAAAATAAAAATAAAAGGTGAACGAACAAAATATTTCTCTTCTGGACCTCTTGATTTCCCTCTTTTAATTACTTTTTATCTTGGTGTTATGAGCTTTCAAGTATTTACAACAGAAATTTTAGAAACTGTAATTTTCATTTTTCAATTAGATTTATTTGATTAATAACAAAAAAAAAAATTTCAGGTTGGAAAACAACTTTTCAGACTCCCCAAGAAAAATCTTGACCAATTTGTTCTCAGTGGATGTTTAACAGTCTTCCATACATTCTCCCTTGCAACTGGTTTTGGACTAATTCCTGTTTGATTTCATTTTTTTTCTCTTTCTTTTCTTAATGTTAAGATTTTTTTTTTTTTCATAAATCATTCAAATAGCCAAAGGTTTGGACAAATCCTCAAGAAATTTGGGGTGGATATCCTCGTTCTATCACGTAATTTTTGATTTTTTTCAACAATTTTTTAAAGAGTATTTCTATTGATTTTTCAAAAAAAAATAAAAAAATAGGATGAATGAAAAACTCTTCTACCTTGTTCAAGTTAGATTTTCATAAACTGTAGAGAAAATTAAAATTAAAATTAATTCATTTTTGCTATTCTTTAGATCTCTTTTATGGTTTCAGCAATTGTTAGATATTTTATTTCACATCCCCAAAAGGTTTATTATTATTATTTTGGAGAATTTTATTTGAAAGAATTTAAAATCAAATCAAATCGTTTTCATTATTAGAACTGGAAACTTACAAGAATTATCGGTTATGCTTTAGGAGCTCTTATCCTTTGGATGGCTTATCTTCACCAGTTAATTTTTTTTTTTTGAAATTTAATTATTAACTTTCAAAAATTAAATTTCCAAAAAAAAAAAAAAACAGTTTTTATACACCTGCTCTCTTGATTCTCATTCTTTTTGATTTCTCTACTATCTTCTTTGAAATCAAAGATACTATGGACTGTGTTTACTTTGCAAAACCTCAATCTTCTCCAGGAAAATCATTGTAAAAATTTTCCATGAATTGTTTCTTCTTATTTACATTTCATTTCTTCCATTTAATTAGAGAAAAAATTTCATTATCCGTATTCTTTGTTTTGAGAATTGTTGGAGTCACCTTGGTCACACTTATTTCATTGTATTTTTTGTTTTTTTTTTTTCATTTTTTTTCCATTTTTTTTTTCAATTATTTATTTCTTTTCCTTCAGATTTTATTATCCAACTGAATTGGACGAATCATCCCCACACTATCTTCCTCCAACAACCAAGTATCTTTTTTTTCCTTTTTTTTCCCCTTCTTTTATTCAAAGAAATCAACAAAATCAATAATTATTTTAGATATGTATTTTTGGCAGCTGTCATTTTATTAGAAATACTCCAAGTATACACTTTCAGTCTTCTCAAGAAAAAAACAAATAGAGCTTAATTTTTTCTTATTTTTGTTTGTTATTGTTGTTCTTGATTCTTTGAATTCAAAAAAAAATTAACATAGAAATAAAAAGAAGTCATTCAACAACTCCCAATCCATATTTTATTTATAAAAAATTTTAATTCATTATTTTATGTGTTTCAAAATTTGTTAAATCTATTTTGGTTGAGAGAGAATCTATAATGTTGATATATTGACCAATTACGTCTGTATTTGAGAGGAGTGTGATACTTGAAGAAACTTCTTGTAAAAGAAGAGCAACAGGACTTTTACTAGTGAGAAAATCTTCATTTTTGAATTGATTATCTAAAAAAGTAATGAAAAAAGAAAGGTAAGTTTCATGAAGAAGAAAAAAAGAGAAAAGTAATCATAAAGTTCAAAAGGAAAGGAAAGTGAACCAATTTTCTTTGAGTTAGGATATTTTAAAGAATATTGAATTGATGATAGAAGTTCAAAACTTTTTTGTGTTGGATGAACCTATTTAATTGAGAAAGGGAGTTAGATTGATTATGAATGTTCTTTTTTCAAAATTGAAATAAAGAAAAAAATATACTTGGAATCGAATCATTTCATGTAAGATTTGTTGAAGAAAATAAAGTTGTTGAGTTTGATCAATAGAAGACATAATGATAAGGAAGGAATCTTCAGTTGGTTTAGATTCATAAAGATGACTTTTTTCCATATCTTGAAGGAGAGTTAAAGCAATATGAGGCTTCTTATTTTTAACAAAAGCTCTTAAAAATTCATTCATTAATGTGAGAGGCATTGGTTGAAGTCTTTCAAAAACTTTTCCAGAAAAATCCAAATTTTTTTGATTTCCATCAATTGAAACTCGATTTAAAATTTGTCCATGAAGATTATAAATTGCAACAACATCTCCTTTCTCAGAAAAAGTTTCAAGGACCTTTAAAATTAATTTTGGTGAAATTGGTTCTAATTGAAGTTGAAGATGGTTAAAAATATATCTTGCCTATATTAATAATAATTTAGTTAGTTTTCCTTTTTTTTTTTTTTTGTTGGAAAAAATAAGGAAATATTACTAGTTCGGCTTTACATTCAACTCTTTTTTGAATCATATCGAAGAAAGAAAAGTAAACTTTTTGAGAAACTTGAACTGAAAGTTTTTTCATTTCATCAAATAAAGTGATAGCTGCTTCAACTTGTTCATTAGTTGTATATCCATATAAAAGCTATTTAAATGTTATAATTCAATTCTTTCTTTCTCCTTTCTTGTTTTTTTTTTTTTTGTTTAAAGAAAATCATTATCATTACCTCATTATAAGATTCAGGTCCAAGGGATTTCTTTAATCTAAATTGTTGAAATACTTGAGCTCCTTTATCAACATTTTTATGATCAATGCAATATTTAATTAGTTTATATGCAATATACTACATTACAATGAAAAAATTTAACTTTTTTTTTTAAAAAAATTTCATATTTATATTTTGAATAATAAAATAATAAAACGAACTGGATTAGGTTGAACTTTCCAAGTTTTCATATCCGTTAAAACGTAGTCAATTCCGCTTGAAGAATTAATTAATTTTAACATTAACAATAAAGTATCCGAATTAGGTTTAACTGCTAAACTTATCATCAATCTAAATGTTGATTCGAAATGATGAACATTATTGATAGAAGACATACAAACACTCATTACTGAATTAAAACTAAATATTTAATTTATTTATTAGCTGAATGAATTTTAATATCAAATTTGAATAAAGAAATGAATAAACAAACATTTTAATTGAAGGTTTGAACTGAGGGGATATCATATTATGAAGATAAGAAAGAGATTCTTTCATATTTCCTTTTTTTGTATGATATAATATAAGTTGAGAAGCAATTGAAGTTGGAATTTTCTTTTGATCTTTCATAACGTCGTCAAGAACTTTATTTATTTTTTTAATTTAACAAAAAAATATGATTTAGGAAGAGAAATATAAAATTAAAAAAAAAAAATTCAAAATTTACTTTTTTGAACATCTAAAGTTCTTTCATTTTGACAAAGTACTTGAATTATTGAAGGAAAAGGTATCATTTTTGATTTTTTTACTTCGTTCATCCATTTTGTTTGATATTTTTCAAAAAAAGCTAGAGATAAATCAATCCTTCCCATATTGGAATATACTTTAATTAATTTACTTAAACAAACATTTGCAATAATTTTCTTCTTCAAATTTTCTTCAGAATTATCCTGGGAATAAATTTCATCAAAAGCTGCAAACATTGACTTTACACTCTGTTCTGAAATCCCTTTCGTCTCTTTCAATATATCCTCAATTTGAATATTTAATGTTTCATAAAAATTTCTATACTATTAATTTTTGAAAAAAAAAAACAATGAAGAAAGAGAGAAAGATGTCAAGATCTGAAAGGAAATCAAAAAAATTAAAATAATAGAAAAGAGAAAGAAAAAGAAAAGAAATCAAGTCAATAAAAGAGTCAAAAAAAACTTTACATTCTTCTTTTTCTTAATCTTCTCCTCAGATCTCATAACTTGTGTTGGTTTCCTTTGCTGTGAAAGGATCTGCAACAAGCTATTCCTATTGGGAAGAGGGTACATTTTCAGCTGAGATTTTTCCCTACTCTGTTCATAATTCAACCCATGGTCTGTAATTGTAATCGTCCTCCGAGGTAGATACAAAGGGGATAATAAAGGTTGAAACTTGAGAGACCTAAAGAGCTTCATGATGATGAAGTTCTTTATAAACTTGAGTTAAAAGTTAGAAGTTAGATATATATAAGAAGTAATAAGAGAAGATGGCTGGTTATCTTGGAAAAAACGAGGTTTTTTTTTTTTTTTTTTTTTTTTTGGTATTTTTTTTAAGGGGGGTTTTCTGAAGATTTTTTTTTGCCCATAAAAAGGCAATAACGGTTTTTATAATTGCAATTAGAGAAAATTTTCAAAAATCACAAATTTGTAGTTATTGATCTCCCAATACGAAATTTCGTTTTGATTTCGTTTTTGAATTTCCTTTTTCCGAATTTTCGAATTCCCTTCTATAGTAATTTATGATCGCGATTCCACCATTTCCGGACTTCAAATCAATCTTCAGAATACAATAAGACAACACAAACAAAACAATTTTCCAGACAACAACAAACAAAATCAAAAAATTTTTTAAAGAACATTCTAGATCAATAAACCATCCAGAAATCATTTTTCACCTTTCAAACCAAGGAAAGATGAAACAACTTCTTTCAAAGAGAATAAAAAAACTCAATTTTCTATTCTCCACCCTCCACTCGAGTTACAACACTCAACAATTATTTTAACAGATCTCCAGCTTCTTTGTCTCATTTAAATACTTGAAAGGTGGTTGATGTCTTATGGGTATTTTTTTAATGTTTTTTTATTTTCTTGTTTTTTTTTTATCTTGTTCTTCCTCTCAACGAAAAAATCGATCTTTTCCATTATCCATATAGAGAACTGTATCGTTTTTACCTCTGTAGTGATTGAAAATGGATATTCGAAGTTTTGGAATGATTAAAAAAGGGAATCTGAAATTTTCGTATTGGGAGATCAATAACTACAATTTTATCATTTTTTTTTTTAGTTTGGTCTATTCATTCATTTGTTATTCCGTTAACCCTTTGTTAGAATTGAAATTTAGTTCTTTTTGATTTTTTTTTTTTTAAAAGCTTTTTTAAAATTTTTTTGTTTGATAGTTTTGATTTTTTTTTTT
>Ga0209960_1001673_pt1 | contig 26895 bp, 25 predicted proteins | sample ThiBiot_500_plan_2_FD_183947 | JGI IMG/M metagenome (GOLD analysis project Ga0209960, IMG submission 183947) | Wastewater bioreactor microbial communities from Cape Town, South Africa - Thiocy_expt_500_plan (SPAdes) | ecosystem: Engineered > Bioreactor > Thiocyanate-remediating >...
AATGATCCGGAAAGATGTACAACAGCCGGATGAAAAGCAAGAAGATAAAAACAGTACACTTTTAGCGGCAGGAGAAGGCTCTGTTGTTGGAGTTTTAACAGGATTAGTCGGAGCGGGAGGAGGATTTATGATTATTCCGGCATTGGTTAATCTTCTGAAAACTCCCATGAAAGTAGCAATTGGAACTTCATTGGTGATTATCTCTTTAAATTCTCTGATCGGATTTTTTTCCTCCATTCAGGGAACGCTTATTAATTGGAGATTTCTGTTATCCGTATCGGCAATCGCTGTTGTAGGAATCATAATAGGTTCGTATTTATCGAAGAAAGTCGATGGAAAAAAGCTGAAGCCTGCATTCGGATGGTTTATTTTGGTTATGGGGATTTATATCATCATTAAAGAAATTTTTCTCTAAAAATCCTTATGTAACAAAAGTAGCTGTGCAGGAAATACTAAAACAAGAAATTTGTACTCAACAAAACAAAATTTATTAAAAATGAAAATAGAACAGATTTATACAGGATGTTTGGCTCAGGGAGCTTATTATATTATTTCCGACGGGGAAGCGGTTATTATTGATCCTCTAAGAGAGACAAAACCTTATCTTGACCGATTGGAAAAAGACGAAGTGACGCTTAAATATATTTTTGAAACCCACTTTCATGCAGATTTCGTAAGCGGTCACGTAGATTTAAGCCAAAAAACGGGAGCGCCTATTGTCTATGGGCCAACTGCATTACCGGAATTTGAAGCGATTATTGCCGAAGACAATCAGGTTTTTGAAATTGGAAAAATTAAAATTAAAGTGCTGCATACTCCGGGGCACACGCTGGAAAGTTCTTCTTTTTTGTTAATGGATGAACATGGAAAAGAGACAGCATTATTCAGCGGAGATACTTTGTTTTTGGGAGATGTCGGTCGTCCTGATTTGGCTCAGAAAGCTGCGGATATGACTCAGGAACAATTGGCAGGATTGCTTTATGACAGCTTATATCAGAAGATTATGCCTTTAAATGATGATATTGTCGTTTATCCGGCTCATGGCGCAGGTTCGGCTTGTGGTAAAAATATGCAGAAAGAAACGGTAGACACGTTGGGAAATCAGAAAAGAACCAACTATGCCTTAAATCAAAAAGATAAAGAAAGCTTTATAAAGGCTGTAACTGACGGACTTTTGCCGCCTCCCGCTTATTTTGGGATGAATGTAGCCATGAATAAGAAAGGATACGAAAGCTTTGATGAAGTATTATCTCATGGCTCGAAAGCTTTATCTCCCGATGAATTTGAAGAAACAGCAGACTTTTCCGGAGCTTTGATTCTCGATGTAAGAGATAATGATGAATTTGCAAAAGGCTTTATTCCGCAATCCGTTAATATAGGACTAAACGGGGATTTTGCACCGTGGATAGGAGCCTTAATTGCAGATGTACAGCAGTCGATTGTATTGGTGACGAATGAAAATGAGGAAGAAGAAACAATTACCAGACTGAGCAGAGTTGGGTTTGATCATGTTTTAGGTTTCTTAAAAGGTGGTTTTGAAGCCTGGAAAGATAGCGGAAAAGAGGTGGATTCAATTCACAGGATTTCAGCAAAGCAGTTTGAAGATGAAATTAAGGACAAAGCAGTAAAAGTTATCGATGTAAGAAAAGAAAGCGAATATAATGCAGAGCACATTGACGAGGCCTATAATAAACCTTTGGCATATATCAATGAATGGATTAGTCAGATTAATACTGAAGAACATTTCTATCTGCACTGTGCAGGTGGATACAGAAGTATGATGGCGGCAAGCATTCTTCAGGCAAGAGGTTACCGGAACTTTACCGAAATTGAAGGAGGATTTAAAGCGATTGCCCAAACTGATATTCCTATAAGTGATTTTGTATGTCAGACTAAGGTTTTTCCTTATATTAGTTAAATGTGTGTTGCTTATACAACATAGTATTCATAAAAATAGAACGAAATAATGATAAATTTTGAACAGCAGGATTATAAAAACCATTGGGAGAATGTATATGAAACCAAAAATCCGGATGAAGTAAGCTGGACGCAAAAAATTCCACAAACTTCTTTGGATCTTATAGAAGAGGCTTCGAAAGACAAATCTTCAAAAATCATAGACATTGGCGGTGGAGACAGTAATCTGACAGATTTTTTACTCGAAAAAGGATTTGAAAATATTTCCGTTCTGGATATCTCTGCAAAAGCACTGGAAAAAGCAAAAACAAGATTAGGGACCCAAGCTGAAAAAGTAAATTGGATTACGACAAACATTACGGAATTTAAACCCAATACAACCTATGATATTTGGCATGACAGAGCGGCTTTTCATTTTCTGACCACAGAAGAAGAGATAAAAAAATACGCAGAGATTGTCAAAAATGCAGTTTCCGATACATTGATTATTGGTACATTTTCTGTAAATGGTCCGCAAAAATGCAGCGGTTTGCCTATTGTACAATATGATGAAGGCCGTTTGAAAGCTATATTTTCGGAGAGTTTTGAATTGGTTAAATCTTTTACAGAAGATCATATTACACCGTTTAATACCGTTCAGAACTTTATTTTCTGTCAGTTCAAAAAGAAATAAATTGAAATAACTTATGCTTGATATTATAAAAGAACCTTGGCCTTGGTACGTTGCAGGTCCGTTAATAGGACTTACAGTTCCGATATTACTGATTTTAGGAAACAAATCTTTCGGGATCAGTTCATCATTGCGACATATTTGTGCAGCCTGTATACCGGGAAATATTAATTTTTTTAAATACGACTGGAGAAGAGAAAGCTGGAATTTATTCTTTGTGTTAGGAATTTTCTTTGGCGGAGTGATTTCTGCCTATTTTCTGGTGAATGCCGGAGAGATTATCGTAAACCCAAAACTTAAGGCAGAATTAGCCGGTTATGGAATTACAGATTACAGTAATCTTGTTCCAACACAATTAATGAATTTTAAAAGTCTGTTAACCTTAAAAGGCTTTATAACCATGGTTGTCGGAGGATTTTTAGTAGGCTTTGGAACCCGTTATGCGGGAGGATGTACAAGTGGTCATGCTATTATGGGACTTTCCAATCTGCAGTGGCCATCTCTAGTGGCAACAATTTGTTTTATGATCGGTGGCTTTTTTGTGGCCAATGTCGTGTTGCCGATTATTCTTTCACTATAAAAAATAAGCAATGAAAAATAATAATGCAGTTTGCAATAATGAAATTACTGTTCAAAATAAATGGTATCATAACCTTAAATACCTCTTGCTAGGAATTTTATTTGGGATTGTTTTTGTAAAAGCTGAAATCATCAGCTGGTTCAGAATTCAGGAAATGTTCCGTTTGCAGTCGTTCCATATGTATGGAGTCATAGGAAGTGCGGTGTTTACAGGAATGATTTCCGTATGGCTGATTAAAAAGTTTAACATAAAAACTCTTGATGGAGAGCCGATTACAATAGCACCTAAAAAGTTTAACAAAGGACAAATTTACGGAGGATTGATCTTCGGCTTTGGGTGGGCGATTACGGGAGCTTGTCCGGGCCCACTTTTCGCTCAGATCGGAACAGGCGCTTTTGCAGTGATCATTACTTTAATAAGTGCGATTTTCGGAACATGGGTATATGGATACTTTAGAGATAAATTACCTCATTAATTAATGATTAGAAAATCATTTTATTTTTGGTCATGCTATACTTAAAGTTAAAATGTAACAACCTTTTGATTTTTTTGACTAATCTTATTTAATAATAAATCTTTCCATTAATGCAATTCAAACTCCCTAATTTGATTTCTGCTATAGCAATATTTGCTTTTGTCGGCAATTCTTACGCTCAGGAATCTCCAAAGTATGACTATACGGAAGCTTTCAAACCGTTTTTCTATCCTCAGACCGGAACCGAAACCCGTTCTGCAAGTGGACAACCGGGACACAAATATTGGCAGAATTCGGCCGATTATCAACTGAATGTCAGCCTTAACGAAGCTAACAATGAATTAACAGGCTCGGCTGAAATCACTTATACCAATAATAGCCCTGACCAATTGGGTTTCCTTTGGCTGCAACTTGATCAAAATCTTTTTGCTAAAGATTCCAGAGGGAATGCTGTAGTGCCTTTGTCTGGAAGTAGAAACGGTGCGCACGGCGAAGCATTTGACGGTGGTTACAAAATTAAGTCGGTAAAATACGATGGAAAAGATGTTAAATATACCATCACCGACACCAGAATGCAGATTGACCTGCCCAACGAACTGAAAGCGAATGGCGGTTTTGCAAAATTAAAAATCGAATATTCTTTTATTTCTCCAAAGTACGGATCTGACAGAATGGGTGTGGAAGATACCAAGAACGGGAAGATCTTCACATTGGCGCAATGGTATCCGAGAATGTGCGTGTACGATGATGTGATGGGTTGGAACACTTTGCCATATCTAGGTGCTTCAGAATTCTATTTGGAATATGGAACTTTGTCGGCTAATATCACGGTTCCGGCTAATCATTACGTTGTAGCTTCAGGAGAATTATTGAACGAAAAAGAAGTCTATTCTAAAGAAGAAGTCAACCGTTGGAACGACGCAAGAAAGAGCGACAAAACAGTGATGATTCACCCGGAATCAGAATTAGGAAAAGGAAGTAATTCAGGAACAAAAACCTGGAAATTCAAAATAGAAAAAGCGAGGGATTTCGCGTGGGCTTCATCATCGGCATTCATTATCGATGCGGCGAGAATCAATCTTCCAAGTGGAAAAAAATCGTTGGCCATCTCGGCTTATCCTGTAGAAAGCGCAGGCGACAAAGCTTGGGGGCGCTCAACCGAATATACAAAAGCCGCCATTGAACATTACTCCGGAAAATGGTTTGAATATCCTTATCCAGCCGCAACCAACGTGGCCGGAAATGAAGGCGGAATGGAATATCCGGGAATCGTTTTCTGTCACAGAGCATCAAAAGGTGCTGACCTTTGGGGTGTCACAGACCATGAATTTGGACACACCTGGTTTCCTATGATTGTCGGCTCCAATGAAAGAGTGTTTGCCTGGATGGATGAAGGATTCAATACATTTATCAATGAACTTTCGACGGAAGCTTTCAACAAAGGCGAATATTACCATAAGCAAGATATCAGCAAAATCGGACCTTTTGTTCAGAGCGATAACTTTGAACAGATTATGGTTGGTCCGGATAATATGAAGGAAAGAAGCATTGGTGTTTTGGCGTATTTCAAGCCTGGCGTTGGATTGGGAATCTTGAGAGAAACTATTTTGGGTCCTGAGAAGTTTGATAAAGCATTCAAAACATATGTTCATAGATGGGCGTTCAAACATCCTACACCTTGGGATTTCTTCCACACGATGGAAAATGTTTCTGGCGAGGAGCTGAACTGGTTCTGGCGAGGCTGGTTTATGAACAAGTGGAAAGTAGATCAGGCGGTGAAAAATGTGAAACCTGTCAATGGCGATTTCAAAAACGGCGCACAGATCACCGTTGAAAATATTGGACAATTGCCAATGCCGACAACAGTTCTTATGACTTTCAAAGATGGAACTACACAAACTGTTAAATTACCGGTTGAGGTTTGGAAACGTAATACGGAATGGACGTTCCAAATCGATTCTAACAAAGAAGTAACGAATGTAAAGCTTGACCCGCAGTCTATCGTTCCGGATATCAATCCTAAAAATAATTTTTGGCCGGCGAATTAAAAGTTAGATAGACAGTAGAATATAGACAAAAAACGCGTTCCAATTGGAACGCGTTTTTTATTTTATTGATGCGACGGATTTCCATCGTCTATTATTTCAGGTCTACAATGCAACCATCTCAGTGACTTCCACATCGTAACCGGAAAGGATCGGTTTAATATTAGGATTCTGGGTGATTACTTTAAATTTATTGATTCCAAGGTCTTTCAAAATCTGAGTTCCGATGCCATAATCCCGGAAATTTGGCGCAATCGTAGGCTGTTCGCTGGTTCCATCCTGGAAATTAAGAAAATGTTTGATTCTGCTTAATGTATTTTCTTTGTTAGAAACATTGTTGATAAAAACGACAGCACCTTTTCCTTCCGCGTTGATGAGGTCTGTTACCTTCTGCATCAATGGATGTTCACCATTAGACAATCTGCTGAACACATCGAAGTAAGTTCCCGAAGACTGCACCCTCACAAGAACCGCTTCATCTGCAGACCAGGTTCCTTTCGTTAAGGCATAATGTATCTGTTCCGTTGGTTTCTCTTCAAAAACATAAAATTTGAAATCGCCAAAATGGGTTTTGATATCACGCTCTTCGATTCTCTCAACAAGGTCACCTTGTCTCAATCGGTAATGGATCAGATCTTCAATAGAAACCACTTTCAGATTATGTTTTTTACCAAACTCCAGAAGCTGTGGCAATCTGGACATGGTTCCGTCTTCGTTCAGGATTTCGCAGATGACTCCGCCCTCCTTCAGCCCGGCCAGCCTTGTCAGGTCAATAGCAGCTTCCGTGTGGCCGGCTCTTTTCAGAACACCGCCTTCTCTGGCACGGAGTGGGAAGATGTGTCCCGGTCTCATCAGGTCACCGGGTTTCGTGTCCGGGTCCATAATGGCTTGGATCGTTTTCGCGCGGTCACTTGCCGAGATTCCCGTTGTTGCACCTTTTCCAAGAAGGTCTACGGAAATGGTAAAAGCTGTTTCCTTTGGATCGGTAGAGTTGGCCACCATCGAGTGAAGCTCCAGTTCATCACAACGTTTTTCGGTTAACGGCATACAAATCAAACCTCTTGCATAAGTTGCCATAAAATTAACAATCTCAGTAGTTGTCAGTTCGGCAGCAGCCAGAAGGTCGCCTTCGTTTTCACGGTCTTCATCATCTACCACGATGACCATTTTTCCGTTTTTCAGATCCTCCAGCGCTTCTTCTATCGTATTAAGTTGGAATTTATCCATTATTTCAAAAAATTTCTGCAAAGATACTTATTTAGAACCTAAATAAACATTGTAATAATCAATTAAAAATATGCGAAAAATGTATTTTCAGGAGCCGGGAACCTGCTGTCCACTCATACTCCTCGTGCCGGCGCTTCCCACCAGCCTTATCCTTCCGCTTTTCAAATCCAACTGCGGGGTAACCGTTACCATCAGGGCTATGGTGCAATTCGATGGTTATTAAGTAAGTAAAATCAGTAACTCCAAATTTTTCCAAGAAAGTTGAAGATAAAATTTGAAATTTGAAAAAAAACACTAAATTTGCAGACCAATAAAACGGTGCTTTGGCCGAGTGGCTAGGCAGTGGTCTGCAACACCATCTACAGCGGTTCGAATCCGCTAGGCACCTCACAATGAAACCCTAATTCATTTGTTTACAATGTTTTAGGGTTTTTTGTTTTCATATATCCACAAAAAAGTAGGAAGACCAACGAAGCATCCCCCTACTTACAGTTTTATAAGCAAGTATTTTGCCAATATGGATTTAGAAATTTTTTACCAGTCCTATTCCTGCTGTTTTGTTTTGGTAGAAAGGCATAATCATCGTTGAAGAATTTTTATTTTTTCCGGATAACAAGTTGTTAATTTTAGGATATAACCAATAAGCGGCTTCTGTTGACAAAATCCCGATTCCTGCACCGGCAACCACATCGCTGAACCAATGCTTGTCATTAAGCATTCTGTAAACACCGGTAAAGACTGCAAAAGAATAGCCTGAAACTCCCAACCAAAAATTAGTGTCTTTATATTCTCTATACATGAATTGGGCAGATGCAAAGGCGAATGCCGTATGTCCAGATGGGAATGATAAGTTATTCGATTGGTCGGGTCTTTCTTCTTTTGCCAAATGTTTTGTAGGCAATACAACAGCTGAGGCAAGCAATAATGATGTACCGTAAATGATGCTTCGGTCCCGAAAATTATGTTTTCCCTCAACTCCGAAAGCATTCAGTCCATAGACCAAGGCTGCCGGCGCAAACTGCGTGTAATTATCCAGCCGGATGTGGTCGGGTTTGTGTTCATTGATTTCGGTTCTTGTTGAGAAATTGAGTTGTTTTAATTGGTCGATTTTCAAAGTTGCAACTCCATAGCTTATAAAAGCTGCAGGAATGATCAGTTTTTTATAACTGAATTGATGCGTATTATCTGAGTGTAATTCTGGTACATAAATATTGTCTGTAGAATTATTTTTTACGGCTATGCTGTCCTGAGCCAAAAGGTTTTGGGAGCTTAATAAAATAATTAATATGGTTGAGAATAAGTATTTCATCGGAGAAAATTCTGAATTAAAAATTAACTTTCAAATTTGGTAAGCTGATTGTCTTTGTAGCAATAAAACTCATAGTAAGGTTTGTTACGGAAAGTGAAAACTTTTTCGAGACGAATTACATCGTAATGATTTTTCAAAGAATCATATTTAGTTTTTAGATAATTGGGTAATTCTTCCCGATGAATCGGTCTTTCAATTTCCAATCCGTCATCGAAGGCAAACTCAATTACAAAATCTGTTGACCGCCACGAGATTATGGATTCACTTTTTGCGATCGTAACTCCCAGTTTATCTTCCTGGATAATTTTATCAGAAGTCCCGATTAATAAAGCAATTCCGGCAATAACCATTGCGCTGTATCCAATTTTTCTGAAGAGATTTTCACTCAGGTAAAGAAGGATATATCTGACAGTATAAGACGAGATAATTGTTGCAACAGCAATTGCCAATCCCAACCACAAGGCGAGATTGGAATAAAGACCGAGCAAAATATAAATCACCAATTTGATAAGATGAAGAAAGACTTCATTTGCTGCGCGGGTTGCCACAATTTCTTCTTTTTTGAGTCCGAACTTCAAATAAAAACGATTAAACAACAATCCAACTGCGCCGGTAATTCCGGAAACAAATCCTGCCAGAAACCCAATAATCGCAAGAACATATTTTGGCGAAGCTTTTTCATTGGTTTCGTTAGCTTTTATCTTTTTGAAAAGCTGTGGAATGTTGGCAATGAGGAAAAAAGCGACGATCAATTGCAGATAATTCGGATTGATATATTTGATGAGGTAAGCGCCAATCAAAACCGCAGGAATTGAAAACGGGACAAACCAAGAGAAAATCCTCCAGTTGATATGCTTTTTAAAAACGGCAATTCTTGATACAGAACTCGTAAATGTTCCAACGGTCAGGGAAAATGGAACAACAGAAGCCGGCAACAAGAGATTCAGAATCGGAATCAGGATGAGACTTGCGCCGCCTCCGCAAATGGCACTCAGCCAGAATGCAAAAATGGTCCCGAAGAATAACAAAACAACTTCAATAATCATTTTTATCAATAAAAAAGGTTACACCATCAATTTCACTTGACAAAGGTGCAACCTGATTTAGAAGATATTTAGAAGACGTTATTTCACTTTCATTTTTCCATTTTTGAATCTCTCACTAGCAGTCTGATAATAAGAAATCGTTTCGGAAATCAACTGCTGATTTTTGGATTTAATTTCATTCAAAGATTTGTCCGAATCTTTTACAGTAAACTGTTTTACCCTTTTTCTGTCATCGATTTGTGTGAAAGTATTGCCTTTTAGCATTCCCAAAGTTCTATAGTTGCCTATGAAAGCACGTTCGTCCCCAATTTTGGTTTGATTGATATCTTTCCCGTACAAACTGGTTGTATAATTCCATCCCAAATAACCAAACAATGTCGGCATCAGATCAATCTGTGAAGTTAAACGATTGATTTTCTCCGCTTTTTGAGGAAGGTTATAAATAATCGCAGGGATATGATGCTTATCGATATTGATTTCCCATTTTCCGGCACTGCTTGCACAATGGTCTGCAACGATGACAAATACTGTATTTTTGAACCAGGATTTTGTTTTCGCATCAGATAAGAATTTTCCTAAAGCATAATCGGTATATTTCACAGCCGCATTTCTATCTCCTTGCGGAAGGTCGATTTTTCCTGCTGGAAAAGTGTAGGGTTTATGATTGGAAGTTGTCATTACAAACTGGAAAAACGGTTTGTTCTGCTTAGTGCTTTTATCTGCATATTTAATGGATTGTTTGTAAAGATCCTCATCACAGATTCCCCAGGCATTTTCAAAACTCACTTCGTTGTCCGGAATATTGAATCGTTGTGTTTTGATTTCGTCTGACAAAGGATTTCCACGGTTTCTGTCTACAATATCAAAGCCTTGCCCTCCGAAAAAATTATTCATATTATCAAAATAACCATCACCACCGTAAATGAAGTAAGGCTGATAATTTTTCTTTTCAAAAATCGTAGCTACAGAGAAAAGGTTCTGATTGTCCGGTCTTCTCACAATGCTGTTTCCAGGCGTTGGCGGAACAGACAATGTTAAAGCTTCCATTCCTCGCACAGTTCGTGTTCCAGTTGCGTAAAGGTTGGTAAAGAAAATACTTTCGTTAGCCAGTTTATCGTAATTAGGAGTGAGATTGTCTTTGTTACCAAATGCTTTTAAAAAATCGCCACTGAAGCTTTCTATGGCAATTAGAATGACATTCGGGCGTTGTTCATTTTCAGATTTTGTAACTCTGGAGATATTGTCCCATTGGTTGGAAGCGTAAGTTTGATTGTTTTGCAAAAGATTTTTCTTCAGAACCGAGTATGCTTCTTTGTCATCAATTTTCGGATAAAAAGTTTCGTAATCTAATTGGTTGGATTTGAAAGCTGCGAAAAAAGAGAATGTTCCGTTCTTACCTAATTCATTCAGAACTAAATTGTTCGTGAAATCCGCCTGCTTGTTTTTCATAATTAAGCTTAATACCAAAGCCGGAAAAACTAATATTGAGAAAAAAACCAGACGTTTTGAAATTGGTCTTTTGTCTGAAAATGTTCTTTGGAATATTTTTCTTTTATGCAGGAAAACAAATGTCAGAACAATTAGTGCAACCAATACCAAAATGATGAGTGGCAAAGGATAGGATTCGTTGATGTTTGAGACAACTTCGTAAGTGTAAATCAAATAATCAACAGCGATAAAATTGAATCTCACGCCAAATTCATCCCAAAAAGGGATTTCTGCCAAAAGACTGAAATAGATGATTAAAAGGACAATCGCCAGATAAACATACGTGAAAATCTTATCGAATCCGGAACCAATCCACCTTTTCGGAAATAATAAAAGATAGACAGAATACAATAATAAGAATAACGTTCCGACAGCAAAATCATAACAGAATCCTGTGAAAAATGCTCTTAGAATATAGAGTATATTAAAGTCTAAATCCTTTGATGACCAAAACAGAAATACAATTCTAATTACCGCAGAAAATAGGATGTATAAGCTTAAAATAGAAATTAGAACAGAAAATCTGCTGTTGAAAATTTTGCTAAATGGCTTTGAATTCTCACTTTTTTGATTCATTAGCTACGCGTTTTTTTGAAACGGTAAAATAATAAATCAATTTGGAAGAAATTTAGAATTTATAATTTTTACTGAAAATATATGTTAATTATTCCCGAATTGATAATCAATTGTCCAGTTCTGAGATTTACAAATTTCTTTTACAATAGCAAGTCCAAGGCCGCTTCCGTTGTTATCTTTTGAGAATCTCGAAAATCTTTTGAATAGCAGATCCGGATTCAGTTTTTCTGTTCCGGAATTTGATATCTCAAAAATAGATTGACTCAGTTTGATCCCAATTGAACCATTGGCCGGAGTATGCCGGATGGCGTTTAAAATCAAATTGTTAATCAGTACTTCGGTTAATCCAATGTTTCCGCTGACTTTTACCGGTGACGAAATTTCGCTATGGACAGAAATGTTTTTCTGCTCAAAATGTTCCTGCAGGATTTCCATACTTTGATTAAGTAATTCATCAAAATTTATTTCAGAATTATCAAACTGATTGTTTTCAATTTTTGCTAACAATAAAAGGTTTTTGTTGATTCTTGAACTTCTGGATAATGCGCGATTCATCTCTTCCGCAATATGATATTGCTTTTCTGTCAAATCCTCGTTTTGCAAAAGAATATCAAGTTTATTTTTTAAAATTGCTAAAGGTGTTTGCAGTTCGTGTGAAGCATTCTCAGTAAACTCTTTCTGGGTCTTATAGACCGAAATGTTATGTTCTATTAGCTTACCTAGCGACTGGTTCAGCTCATCAAACTCAGCAACATCGGTCGGCGAAAATTCAATTTTTGTCTCATTGTTCAGGCTGAAAGTTTTTAATTTATCCAAAGTCTCACGAAAAGGTTTCCAGACCGATTTTGAAAGCCTGCTGTTGAGAATTAATAATCCGCCGACAATCAGAATGAAAAGAATAACTGTCGTCAGCGATATGAAAAATATGGTTTCCTGGGACTCTTCGATATTGGTCTCGATATTGAAACGATATGGTTTTTTGTTGAGATATATAATCTTTGACAAACATCGGAATCTGTCAATCTCTTCAAAATGAAGAAAGTCGTGAGGTTTCTCTATAATGAAAATGCTGTCTTTGAAATTATCATTTTTTTCTACATTTTGGATGTTTGTGGTGGGTTGGACTTCGTTCCAAAGCTTTATGGTTTCTAGTAATTTTTGATCGGATAATTTCAGGCTATTGATTTGAAAAGCCGTTTTTTTAGCGACAATTTCGTTATGCTCATCTAATTCGTGTTTCCAAATGGCATCAACAACAAGATAATAGATGGGAACACTTATGACCAGAATGATCAGGACATAAATAATGAATGGTTTGGTTGTTTTATTTAAAAGCGGTTTCACTAATTATAAGTTATGAATTCTCCCATTTATACCCCGTTCCATAAACAGTTTTTAAATACCTGTCACAGCCGGCATCATTCAGTTTTTTCTTTAAATTCTTCACGTGTGCATAAACAAAGTCGTGGTTATCCAGCATATCTGCGAAATCACCGGAAAGATGTTCTGCTAATGTGCTTTTTGAAATGACTTTGTTCTTGTTCCCGATAAAGTAGATCAGCAGGTCGAACTCTTTTTTTGTCAGCGCAATTATTTCATTATTAACTGAAACTGTTTTAGCTAAAAGATCTATTTGTAATTCATTCTGACTGATGATATTAGAATTATTAAATTGTTTTCTGCGGATGATAGAGTAGATACGCGCCATCAGTTCAGACAAATGAAATGGCTTAGTAAGGTAATCATCTGCACCCAATTGTAGGCCTTTTATCTTATCTTCCAGAGCGTTTTTTGCTGAAACAATGATAACGCCGTCTTGCTTGTTTTGCTTTTTCAGCTCTTCCAGGATCTTCAGGCCATTACCGTCAGGAAGCATGATGTCGAGAATAATGCAATCATACTGAAAGGTTTCTATCTTGTACATAGCTTCATAAAATGTAAAAGCAAATTCGCACAAATAGTTCTCCTCCGAAAGGTATTCTGCAACACTTTTCGCCAATTCGGTTTCGTCTTCAATAATCAGGATTTTCATCAGTCATTATTTTTATTCATAGTCTGAAATAACATCCGGCTAATTTATCATTCGAATTTAGAAGAAATTTTGAATGAATTCAAAATAAATAATCAATGACCAATTAAAAAGGTGAATGCTAATGCTTTCACCTTCGATATAAGATCTAATGTAGGTTTACTTTTTCTTTCCTGACTTTGAAATGATGACCAGAGCTGCGGCTCCAAGCAATCCTGCCAACATTATTTTCTTTGTTTTTTTGGATTGGACCGGCAGAATTGTTTCGCCGTAGATCCGCATCGGGTTCTTGGATTGTGTCAGAACATTACCGTCCGTATCTGTATTGTTATCTTCTTTCATCAGCAATCTCAAAGCAGCGGAAGTAGAATTGATAACGGTTTTTGGGAAAAGCCCATAAGCAGTTCTCATAAAGAGAGACGACCAGTCTGTAAACTTGCTTTTTCGGGGATTTTTTGCCATTTCAACCATTGCTGCGGCTAATTTTTTAGGATCCGATGCAGTGGGCGGAATTTTAAAGTCTAGACCAGAATATTTTGCGGAGTGCATATTACCTGTAGAACGCTGGATACTTGGATACAATCCTACAATGTGGATATCCGGCTCATCAGAAACTTCGCCCTGCAGACATTCTACCATGCCACGGATACCATATTTTGAAGCGGAGTAAGCTGTTCCATAAGGAGCCGGCATCCAGCCGCCAATCGAGATATTATTAATGAGAACACCATGTTTTTGTTTTTTAAATATAGGAAGAACGGTTCTTGCGCCATGCATATATCCCAAAAGATTGGTTTTGATAACCTGATCAATGACTTCAATCGGTGTTTCTTCGAATTTTCCGGTTGCCATTACTCCCGCATTATTGATCCAGAAGTCAATACTCCCATTAACCTCCAACGCTTTCTCTGCCAGATGTTCAACTTCTTTGAACTCCGAAACGTTGGTTGGAACTGCGATGGCAGATGCACCAAGCGCCTCACAGATTGCTACAGTTTCGTCCAGGGCTTCTTTTCCTCTGGCGGCCAGTACAAGATTGCAGCCTTCTTTTGCAAAAGCTTCGGCAGCCGCCAATCCTACGCCACTGGATGCGCCGGTAATGACAACCGTTTTCTGACTAATGGACACTGGTTGTTCTGTATTTTTCATAAGAATTGATTTTGTGGTTAGGTCAACTTCAAAGAGCATACCACCAGAGTTCTTCTTTTTTCATAGTTGTTAAAATAAAAAAACTTAAGTGATTGATAATAACATACTGACGCAGAATGGGCGAAGAAAGGACGGAGACATCTTAGAGCGGTAAGTGCGATTTCAAAAAATCAACTCTTCAATAATAATTGAAATTAATTATCAAGTTTCTATCATCTTGGCAAAGCTTTTGTTTATAGCTAGGGACACTGAATTTATAATCACTAATACTTTTTTGAAATGGAAGCCACAGAACTTAGACTTAATAATTTGCTGATGTACGGGGATTCGATTGTCCCGATTATGGGTGTCGAAAATAATAACGAGAGTGTCTTGGTCAAAATTGATGAAGATACTGCGATTGATTATAGAAAGTTAAAACCGATTGCACTCACGGTTGATTGGTTTTCAAAATTGGGATTCAAAGAAGCTTATCGCTCCAATAGCAGAATCAGATTCGATTTGCCAAATTGTTGCCGTTATGATTTTGATTTGGATTCAAACAAAATTTTGGAAGGATTTTTATTCTTCGGCAATTATATCAAGTGTAATTATCTTCATCAGCTTCAGAATATCTATTTTACATTAACTGGTGAAGAGCTCAAAATAGAGCATAAATCTCCCAAGATCCAAACCACTCTATCATAAATATTCTTGAAACCTGATTTTTATAAGTCAGGTTTTTTTATTTTATTAATAATGAAGGAAAATCTCACTTCTCATTTCTAATTTCTAACATCTTTCAAAGAAAACTCCTTACTTTTGTGTAAAATTGTTTAGAATTGAAAACCCATTTTATTGCGATTGGCGGTTCTGCGATGCATAATCTCGCTATTGCACTCAAAGATAAAGGATATCAGGTCACTGGTTCCGATGATGCTATTTTTGAACCTTCTAGATCCCGACTGGAAAAGAAAGGAATTCTTCCCGAAGAAATGGGCTGGTTTCCGGAAAAACTGACTTCGGATATTGACGCCGTGATTCTCGGGATGCACGCCCACGCTGATAATCCGGAATTGGCAAAAGCAAAAGAATTGGGACTGAAAATCTATTCTTATCCGGAGTTTCTTTACGAACAATCCAAAGAAAAGACCAGAGTTGTGATTGGTGGTTCGCACGGCAAAACAACCATTACATCAATGATTCTTCATGTACTGAATTTTCATCAGAAAGACATCGATTATATGGTTGGTGCGCAATTGGAAGGCTTCGATTGTATGGTTAAAATTACAGAGGATAATGATTTTATGATCCTAGAAGGCGACGAGTATCTGTCTTCCCCAATCGATCTGCGTTCCAAATTTTTATTATACCAGCCCAATATTGCTTTGATTTCAGGAATTGCCTGGGACCACATCAATGTGTTTAAAACATTTGATGACTATGTGGAACAATTTAGAAAGTTTGTGGCGAGTATCACACCAGGCGGCGTTCTCGTTTACAACGAAGAAGATGCTGAAGTTGTAAAAGTTGTTGAATCTGCCGAAAATTACTTCCGGAAAATCCCTTACAAAACACCTGATTATGAAATCGTCAACGGCATTGTAAACCTTAAAACCGATATGGGTGACATTCCGTTATCCGTTTTCGGTAAGCACAATCTGCTGAATATGGAAGGCGCAAGATTTATCTGTTCTCAGTTGGGCATAATGGAAGAAGAATTTTATGAAGCTATTATGAGCTTCAAAGGCGCTTCCAAAAGATTGGAGAAAGTAGAGAGACAAGATGGCGGTTTGCTTTATAAAGATTTTGCCCACGCACCAAGTAAAGTGAAGGCGACAGTTGCTGCTTTTGCAGAGCAGTTTTCAAAAACTGAAACATTCGGTTTTTTAGAATTGCACACTTACTCAAGTCTTAACCCTGTTTTTCTGGAACAATATGATCATGCTTTGGATGGATTGGATAATGCAGTCGTTTTCTATTCGGAAGATGCTTTGAAAATCAAAAGAATGGATCCGATTTCTCCTGAATTGATCAAAGAAAAATTTAAAAATGAAAACCTGAAAGTCTTTACCAATGCGGAAGATTTGCATAAATATTGGGAAACGTTGGATAAATCAAAAGGCGCTTTTCTGATGATGAGTTCGGGTAATTTCGGTGGCTTGGATTTGACAAAAAAATAATGACAACACTTCCTAAAAAAATATTAGCCAGACAAAAAGAAATCACCAATGATTTTCTGAAAATTGTTGACCAGAATCTGGCTGATGTTTTATCCGGAAAATCTGAAAATATCTATGAAATACGAGATGTTGCGGAGTTGATGCATATCCATCCGCGACATCTTAGTAATACCATAAAATTAGTCACGGGTAATTCGCCGTGTTCTTTTGTTGAAGATAAAATTCTTGATATCGCCAGGCAACATCTCGAAGACAACAAAATCAGCATCGCAGAAATTGCCAAAATGCTCACTTACGATCCTTCCAACTTTACTAAGTTTTTCAAGCGATTTGCAGGAATGACGCCGAAACAATACCGTGAAGCACATCTGGAAAAATCTGAAACTGTCACCATTTAAACTGAAACAGTCACCATTTTTTTTATTGGTTTAATTCTAACTTTGTGATATAAAATTTACATTATGTCACAAAACAAAATTGCATTAATAACAGGCGGAAGCCGTGGACTTGGAAAGGAAATGGCTTTCCGGATTGCAGAAAAAGGCTTGGATGTTGTTATCACTTATAACAGCAAAAAAGAAGCAGCGGAAGCTGTAGTTTCTGAAATCGAAAAATCTGGTCAAAAAGCGTTAGCGCTCCAGCTGGATGTCTCTGATTCCAAAAATTTTGATTCTTTTTTCTCTCAACTCAAAACAGCTTTAAAAGAAAAATTCGGTGTTGAGAGATTTGATTATCTAGTAAACAATGCAGGAATCGGGATCAATGCACCAATTGCGGAAATGAATGAAACTGATTTTGATGCTTTGGTTAATATCCAGTTCAAAGCCCCTTTTTTCCTGACTCAAAAATCTCTGGAACTAATGAATGACGGTGGTGGAATTGTCAATATTTCTTCCGGATTAGCAAGGTTTTCAATGTTAGGTTACGGCGTTTATGGTGCTTTGAAAGGCGCTGTCGAAGTTTTGACAAGATATGAAGCTCAGGAATTTGGAAAGCGCGGAATCAACGTCAATGTTGTTGCTCCGGGCGCTATTGAAACCGATTTCGGAGGTGGCGTAGTAAGAGATAATGTCCAGATCAATCAGCATATTGCCGGAACAACAGCGCTTGGCAGAGTTGGACTCCCATCTGATATTGGCGGTGTTGTCGCTTTTCTTTGTACCGATGATGCGAAATGGATTAACGCACAAAGGATTGAAGTTTCCGGTGGCGTTAATCTTTAAAAATACTCAAAGCCTTTTGTATCAATCAAAAGGCTTTTCTTATCATAGTTTTCAGCGACTTATTATCAATCAATCCTTCCTGATAAAACAACACCTTTCCTGCAGAATTAATCAAAATCCAGGTTGGATAAACCGGTTTTTTGTTTCTTGCCAATTCTAATGCTAATTCGTGGATACCTGCATTTCCATTCGAGATATACTGGTAAGTTTTGCCAAAGAATTCAATTTTCTCTTTCGATTTTTCTGTGTCGAAGATGATAAAATAAACTTTATCATTAAAAAGTTTTTTAACTTCCGGATCTTTTTCAATCTGATGCATCTGGATTTTACAAATCGAACACCAAATTGTTTTCATATAAATCAAAGTCGGTTTCTCTAATTTCTCAGATAAATTTTGGAATGAATAAGTTTTCAATTCCTGAGAATGAAGAATTCCAAAAGTCATTAATAGTAGAGAAGTTAATAGTTTCATCTTTTATTTTCTTAACATTAAGTCACAAAGGAATCACAACGAATACAAAACTTTGTGATTCCTTTATGTCCTTGTGGTTTATTAACTATCTGATTTGATACCGAATACCAATAAAACTTCGGATTCCCTGCATTGGCGAATAGCCGTATGTCGTATCAAAAGTGTAACCATAAGGATTATTTATTACATCATCTACATTTTTATCAAACGGATCAAACGGTCTCAAAATCGGATTTTTTGGAACAAAATTCAACAGGTTTCTGATTCCACCATAGATTTCAAAACCATTTTCAAATTTCTTACTCAGCTGGATATTCATCAGTGTGAACCAAGGCGAATATTCCGGCCGGAAATCATTGGGAACCGTCGGTAAGCGCATTGGTCCGTACAATTGCCCGGTTAAATCCAGCGAAAATTGATTCTCAAATTGATAAGTCAAATTATAAGTTCCGCTCCATTTCGGAGCGTGCAATTGTTGTGTTTTTTCTTTGTCGTTCACAGAATAGACATCCATATAAGTTACACCAAGCATCACTTGGAACGGTAAAGTCCAATTAGTGCTCACATCAGCCGAAATTCCTCTGGAAATGGCGTGACCAGATAAATTGTTGTAAATGATTTTGTCCGGCTCCGAATCAAAATCACCAATGATCTTATTATTGAAATAAGAATAAAATCCATTCAAATCAACATTGATAAAATAATTGTTTACCGGAATTTTCATCAAATAACTAAGATTCGTGTTCAGAGATTTCTCCGGTTTCAAATCTTCTTTGATGACAACTTCCCTTGAACCAGTGAGTGCTGCGTGGTCTTCTGTAAAAAGATTCACAACACGAAAACCAGTCCCGAAACTCAATCTCAAAGTATTGTATGGATTGGGCTCAAATTTCCAGGCCAGTCGTGGCGAATGCACAGATTTGTGAATCTTATGATAATCATAACGATAACCGATCAGTAAAGTGTTTTTGTCATTGATTTCCCACTCATCTTCTACATAAATTCCAGCAATCGGTGATTTCATTGGTTGATTTTCTCCTAATAAATTGGCTGTTCCAGGTGTATTGTCATCGTAGAAATTTGATTTATAACTGATTCCTGATTTCAGGTTATGTTTTCCCAATTGCTTTTCCCAATTCAGTTGCAGAAACAACACTTTTTGAGTCGCCATGTACGGTGTGTTACCGTAGAAAGAATTTTGATCGTGATAATTATAGGAATATTGAAGCAGGAATTTTCCTTTCATAGGGAGTTGATAAATCCCAAACATTTCAAACCGATTAGTATAAATGCTTTCACCATAAACATTGTCCGTACCTCGGTTTTTCTTTTTCCACTGCATTTCTCCGCCAAATCTGTCCTCATAAAAATACCTCAAAGCAAAACTCGCCAATCGACTTTCCTTTCTTTTGAAATTCCATTTGTTGAAGAAGGAGATTCTGTGTTGCAAAGCGGTGTCGGTAAAATTGTCTTTATTCTGGTCAATCCTGTTCCCAAAATAAAAATAATTTAAGCTCAATAAACTCGAAAAATTTTTGTTGTCAATCACTTTTTTCGCAATGTCTAAATTGATTTCTCCTTGATTTCCGGTCATCATATCCGCTGAAAAATTCGGTGCTTGCAAGGCATTTTTTGTAATGATATTAATGATGCCGCCCATCGCTTCCGAGCCATAAATTGATGAAGCAGGGCCTTTTGTAATTTCGATTCTGTCGATCAGACTATTCGGGATTCCGCTCAATCCATAAACTGTGGACAATGAACTTACAATCGGCATTCCATCAATTAAAATCATTGTATAAGCCCCTTCCAAACCGTTGATATGAATATCGCCGGTGTTACAAACCGAACAGTTCAGCTGAGGCTTCACGCCGTTTACCATTGCTATAGATTCAAAAATACTGGGCGTTGGATTTTTCCTGAAAAACTGTTGCGAATAAACATCTGTCGAGATCGGACTGTTCAATTTCTTTACAGAAAATTGGGTGATTGTGACTTCATCAATTTCATTAGATCTTTTAATAGAATCAACAACATTAACTTTCACAGAATCAATTTTGATAGAATCTGTCTGAGCAAAAATAAAATTTGATAAAACGACAAAAGAAAACAGGATTAATCTCATTAAAACAAAAATGTTAGACAAAGCTAACAAATTTATTTTAAAATTAAAATTTTGTTTTAAGATTAAAATTTCTGCATAAAAAAACTCACCAAATTTTGGTGAGTTAATTATTTATATCTGTCTGAATTTATAAAATGCAGTCTGAGGCTCTCGAAGATTACTATACTAATCTCTTCTGCTCAGAAAGATTCTCAGGATGTACCAGAACAAAAGCATAATCGAAGCAAACATCTGCAAAGCTGCGCCGACATATTGCTCCTTATTGTAGATATTTTTGATGTTATATGTTTCGTAAAGAATGCTTGCACTTGCCAATCCCACCATCGCCAAAGAAAACCAAAGTCCCAGATTAAAACCAAAAACTGCACCTGCGACAATGACACCCAAAGCTACAAATCCGCCGATAACAATGATGTTTCTAAGAAAAGAAAAATCTTTGTTGGTGAAAAAAACGGTTGCAGTCAACCCTGCAAACATAAAAAGCGTTACCAGTGCGGCCTGAGTGATGACTTGTGGTGCATACAAACTTGCGATTCCCAACATCGGCAGAAAGATCACGGCTTCTATCAGAACATATAGTCCCAATCCCATATACTGTGTATTTCTTGAAACTGAAAACGATAATTTAGTTGCCAGCATTGACGCTAACCAAAATACACCGATGACCAAAAGCCAGATGTATTTTCCGGAAATCATAGTTAGGATAGTTTCCAGCGGTACGGTTTTCAATAATAGATATTCTACTGCGCCGAAGGCTAAGATTGCCACCGCTACGTGCATATAGGTTTTCCTGTAAAATTCTGCTTTTTCGATTTCTGACAACTGAGAAACCATTAAAGAATCATTCATCTGTATTAATTTTAATATTCTCAAAGATAACATTTTCTATTAAAAATGAGTCTTAACGATTTCATAATTCTTTTTAAAGCCGGAATTTTCAGAAGCCGGGAACCTGCTGTCCGCTATATCTTTTTTGTCATTGCGAACATAGTGAAGCAATCTGTTCAACATTGTACAATCGCAATGACAAAAAAGGATGCCGCTACCATCAGGGCTAGAGTTTTTAACATCCAGACAGAACAGCATTATGTTTTACCATTCATTTTTGCTGAGTGAAGCGTCTTTGCCAGCCTTTAAAATCTTTTCAATAATTAATAAAATCTTTATGGACTTTGTGCTCAAATAAAAAAATATTACATTTGAGAAAAGCCAAATCTAATAAAATGAGATACGTTCAGCTGGGGAAAGTTCCTCAAAAAAGACATACGATTTTCAAATCCGAAGATGACCAGTTCTATTATGAGCAACTCTTTGGAACAGAAGGTTTTCACGGGATTGCATCGTTGCTTTATCATACGTATCGTCCGACTCAAATCAAATCGATTGGCAATGTAAAAGATGTTACACCAAAAATTGCGGTGGAAAAAAACGTAACACCAAGAATGATAAAAGGGGCAAAAGTGACCGCTGAGGATGATTTTTTGGAAAGCAGGAAAGTTCTGATGCTAAACAACGACCTCAAAATGGGCTTGGCAAAACCGAGAAAATCGACTGATTATTTTTATAAAAATGCAGAATGCGACGAACTGCTTTTTGTCCACGAAGGAAAAGGTGTTTTGAAAACAATGCTCGGTAATATTGAGTTTTCAGTCGGAGATTATCTTATTATTCCGAGAGGAACTATTTATCAGCTGGAATTGGTATCCGAAAACAATGTTTTCTTTTTTATAGAAGCGCATTCACCTATTTATACGCCAAAACGTTACCGGAACGAGTTTGGGCAATTGCTGGAACATTCACCATTTTGTGAGAGAGATATCATTCCACCAACTTTTGTAGAACCGAAAAATGAGAAAGGCGATTTTCTCATCAAAGTCAAAAAAGAAAATCAAATTACCGATTTCGTCTATGCCACACATCCGTTTGATGTTGTTGGCTGGGACGGTTATTTTTATCCTTACAAATTTAATATCAAAAACTTTGAACCAATTACGGGTAGAATTCATCAGCCGCCTCCGGTTCATCAGAACTTTGAAGCGCACAACTTTGTGGTTTGCTCGTTCTGTGCGCGGATGTATGATTATCACCCACAGGCTATTCCTGCGCCTTACAATCATTCCAATATTGATTCCGATGAGGTTTTGTTTTATACGGAAGGCGATTTTATGAGCCGGAATCATGTGGATCTGATGGATTTTTCGCTACATCCAGGCGGAATTGTTCACGGCCCGCATCCCGGTGCGATGGAAAGAAGCATCGGTAAAAAATTCACGGATGAATATGCGGTGATGGTGGACCCGTTCAGACCTTTGAAACTGACAGAGGAAGCCATAAAAGTAGAAGACCCGACTTACAAAACAAGTTGGTTGGAATAAAAAAATAAAAGCTAACAGAGATGTTAGCTTTTTTAATTGTATTCCTTTTTAGCTTCCGGCAAACGGACTTCCGAAAATGCCAACTGCCAATTCTATCCAAACCAAAATAAGAACTGCAAATGTTAACATAATCAATATCAATCGGCTTTTGGTTGTTTTGAATTTCTCCAAAATTAACTTAATGATGAATGCTGTTCCGAAAAGTATAAAACCTCCAATAGCAAAATCGGAAAACGACCAATTGACTTCTTTAGTAAACTGCATCGCAACCAATGGAATGCTTAACAACGCAACCGGAATCAAAAATAGAATATTGTTTCTTTGACTTTTTGTAATCATAGCTCAAAATATTAAATTAAACAATCGTAAAGAACTTTGAATTACAAAGTAAATAAATTTTATTTGAATTTTGAAAATTTATTTTCAATTATTTTTCAAAAAGGCTGTTGACTTATTAGTAAACGATTGGTTTATAGATCGATTGGTTTCCACACTCTAATTTATATGACTTTTTACCAAACTGACAACGCTCATTTTTTTGCTTATCTTTAGAAAGTAAATTTGTAAAAAATTAACTCGTTATGATCAATTACGTTAGTGCAGAAGAAGCGGTTTCAATTATTAAAAGTGGCGACAGGATATTCGGACATGGTAGTGCTTGCACACCTAATCTTTTGTATGATGAATTAGCTAAACAGTCTTCCCGGTTGAAAAATGTAGAAATGGTTTCCATCACACAACAAGGGAATGTAGAGATCGCTAAACATGATTATAAGGATAATTTTTATATCAATTCCTTATTTACATCAACGCCTGTGCGAGAAGCGGTAAACTCTGATCACGGTGATTTTGTGCCGATTTTCCTTAGCGAAATTCCGATTCTTTTCAAAAACGGAATTCTGCCGATTGATGTGGCTTTGATAACGGTTTCTCCACCGGATAATCACGGCTATTGTACATTGGGAACGTCTGTGGATGTAGCAAGAAGTGCTATTGATACGGCCAAATCCATTATTGCTATCGTTAATCCAAAAATGCCGAGAACACATGGCGATGGAATGATTCATATCAATAGAATCGAGAAAATGGTTTGGAGCGAAGAAGATCTTTTAACCATTGATTATGGTGCAAAAGTAGGTGCTGAGGAAATGCTGATCGGAAAAAACGTTGCGGAATTAATAGATGACAAAGCGACGTTGCAGATGGGAATCGGAACCATTCCTGATGCGGTTTTGAAATGCTTGGGAAATCACAAAGATCTTGGTGTTCATACGGAAATGCTAAGTGACGGTGTTATTGATTTGATTAAAAATGATATCGTTAATAATAAATACAAAGGAACACATACCAACAGAACGATCACCAGTTTCTGCTTCGGAACGAGAAAACTGTATGATTTTGTAGATGATAATCCATCGATTGCTTTTATGGATGTTCAGCACGTTAATTTTCCTATTAATATTATGAAAAATAAAAAAATGCATGCCATTAATTCAGCTATTGAAATTGATTTGACTGGCCAGGTTTGTGCAGATTCTATCGGAACTTATCAGTTCAGCGGTATCGGTGGACAAATGGATTTTATGCGTGGTGCTGCCTTGAGCGAAGGTGGAAAACCAATTATGGCAATCTCTTCCAGAACCAAAAAAGGCGTTCCGAGAATTGTTCCTTTTCTTAAACAAGGCGCAGGTGTTGTTACAACCAGAGGCCATATTCATTATGTGGTAACAGAATTCGGTACAGCTTATTTGTATGGTAAAAACCTGCGTCAAAGGGCAAAGGCTCTGATTGAGATTTCTCATCCGGACGATAGGGAGATGCTAGATAAAGCCGCATATGATCGTTTCAAATAATAAATTTCAAACTAACTTATTAATATTGAGGTTTTAAACACTTTTTGACGATTTTTGAAACCGGTTTTGTCCATTTATTGTATATTTGATTGAGCTTGAAAAAATGATGATTTGAAGTCAATTTACAATTTAATTAAAGAAAAGATCCGTCAGCATCCGATTGTCCAGAATTCTATATTGGGAAATTCGAACCCTTGGAAAAGAAGCCATTTTATTATTTTGTCCGAGATTATTAAGGATGAGCTTTCTAAAAAAGAAGAACTTCAGAATGAGAGGAAATTTGAATTAGGAACAAGTATTTCTCATATTACTCTTCAGCGTTTTTTTGAAAGTGATTATGATTATAAAACACATAATGATTTACGCTTTCTCAAAACGCTTGACAAGATCTGCATTTTTCTGGGTTTCAAAGATCTTAATTCTTTTGTGAAAAGTGTAAAAGGGGTTAACAGCTATATCGAATCCGGGGTTGGAACAGAGTTTACCAAGGATATCGTTTACAAATATTGTCAAGCGAATTTTGAGTTTTTTAAAATTTTTCCAAAACTAAGAATAGATATTTTTGATGATCATGTTTTTAAGGAGTCCCCTTTTATAGAAAGAATAAAAAACTACAGCTCACAGCTTTGTGAAAAAAAACTGAAGCTTTTCACTAATAACAACCGTTCGAATTTCGAGATTTTTGATATTGATGTTATTTCTGAAGAAAAAGAAATGGTAGTTGTAAAAACGCAGGAATTCTGGAATCTGGTTTTTGTAGTGGAAAATTCTGATGAAGAATATATTGTTAACGAATTGGATACACAAATCTATTTTATCAAAAAAATAGATAATACCTGGAAAATCTGGGATAATTATAATCCTAATTCCGGATTACTTAATCAGGTGATACAAAAAAAGCCATAAGGCGGACGGCTTCATGACTTCATTCTTACACTTATGTTCTTAGAATCTTCATAATTCTTAAACAAAAGTAGAAATCTAATTGATATATACACGAACTTAAATGTACTTAAAAATACATATTGCGTTTTTATTATTATTTTTTATTGTTTGTATTAGAATAATTAACAAAGGTTAAGTTTTTTTAATTATTATTCATTGTATAATATAAAACATGGATTATTTCATAATATGACATAGTGCAATCGATTTCATTTTATTTATTGTAGTCTTCTTTGATATATTATTATATATGCTCTGTTTTTTTTAACATATATTCAAAAATATAATAAAACTAACAAATGTTAGTTTGTTTTCGAAAAATTCTTATCTTGGCAACTGAGATTAATAAGTAAAAAAGTAAAATGTCAACACTCACTTTTGCAGAGAAAATCGCACAAGCAGAGAATTTTCTCCCTATCAACGGTACCGATTTTATAGAGTTTTATGTAGGAAATGCCAAGCAAGCAGCTCATTTTTACAAAACAGCGTTTGGATTTCAGTCTGTTGCTTATGCTGGTCCTGAAACTGGCGTCAGAGACAGAGCTTCTTATGTTTTGCAGCAAGGAAAAATCAGATTGGTTTTAACTTCGGGTCTTAAATCAGATTCTCCGATTTGTGAACATCAGAGAAAACACGGTGACGGAGTTAAGATTCTGGCACTTTGGGTGGATGATGCTTACAAAGCTTTTGAAGAAACAACAAAACGTGGCGGAAAACCATATTTGGAACCCAAGACAATTACGGATGAATTCGGAGAGGTGAGGATGTCGGGTATTTACACTTACGGCGAAACCGTTCATATGTTCATAGAACGCAAAAATTACATGGGCGCTTTTATGCCTGGTTACGAAAAGTGGGAAAGCGATTATAACCCTTCTGATGTTGGGTTGTTGTATGTTGACCATTGTGTAGGAAATGTCGGTTGGGACAGAATGATTCCCACCGTTGAATGGTACGAGAAAGTAATGGGATTCGTGAATATTCTTTCATTTGATGATAAACAAATCAATACAGAATATTCTGCATTGATGTCAAAAGTAATGTCTAATGGCAATGGTTATGCCAAATTTCCAATCAATGAGCCGGCCGAAGGTCAGAGAAAGTCGCAGGTAGAAGAATACCTGGATTTTTACGAAGGTGAAGGCGTTCAGCATATTGCAGTTGCTACAAAGGATATTGTGAAAACTGTTACAGAACTTAAAAATAGAGGTGTGGAATTCCTTTCTCCA
>Ga0209960_1001675_pt1 | contig 26888 bp, 27 predicted proteins | sample ThiBiot_500_plan_2_FD_183947 | JGI IMG/M metagenome (GOLD analysis project Ga0209960, IMG submission 183947) | Wastewater bioreactor microbial communities from Cape Town, South Africa - Thiocy_expt_500_plan (SPAdes) | ecosystem: Engineered > Bioreactor > Thiocyanate-remediating >...
TATTATGATCCTCTTGAAGATTGGAAAAATGTAAAATCCTATTTCATTTCAAGAGCAACATTGATTGATCCACAAAATTCGTTTCACAATTTGAGAAGATTGATTGATTGATTCTTGTAAAACATTCAAATCAGAGATCCATTTCATTCCAAAATCAAAAAAAAAAAAAAAAAAAAAAAAAAAAAAAAAAAAAAAAAAAAAAAAAAAAAAAAAAAAAAAATAGAAAATCAAAATAGAAAATCAAAATAGAGAAAAAATTTACTTGTTTCATTCTCTCAACCTCCTCATACTGATCCATCCTTAATCCTCTCAAATAAACCGGTGAGATCTCAGCCTTCACACAACCACAACATCCCATCAACACCACTAAAAGCAAAGAAACAAGACATCTTTTCCGCCATGTTTTTTCCTCCATTTTTCTTTTTTTTTCTAAAAAGGCTTCCATTTCTTCTATTGCCTCTCTTCTTTCTTCTTCTAAATCTTTACATCTCTCTCTTTCTTATTCTAACCTCTAACTTCAATTTTTGATCAACCCTAACTCTCTATTATCTATAACCTTTTTTGTCTTTTCAAAAAAAAGGAGCTATTTGATATATTTTTTTTAGTTTTTTTGGGGAAATACTGAAGATGCAACATCCTGGAGGAGGAGTTCAATTGGGTGTAAGTTTTTTTATTTATTTGTTTTATTTCATTTTCAATTCATTTTCATTTCAGTTCTTATATTCTATCTTCTATTGTATTGTATTGTATTCTATTTGTTTTATGTTCAAATACCCTTGTTATGTTTGTTTGTTTGTTTGTTTTATTGGAAAAGATCCAGTTTATTTATTTATTTTCTTTTTTTGCATTCCTGTTATTATTTGAGTTTAATTTTTTGAATGTTTAATAAGACAAAATACTAATAAATAAACTAATTAATGATACTTTTAGACAACCATTATGGCTGTGCAATATGCAGATGGAGTTGTTATTGCTGCAGATTCTAGAACATCAACAGGAAGTTATGTTGCAAACAGAGTAACAAATAAATTAACTCAACTTCATGATACAATCTATTGTTGTCGTTCAGGTTCTGCTGCTGATACTCAAGCAGTAGCTGACATTGTTAAATACTATCTTAACATTCATGAGTATAGATTTCTTTCTTTATTTCTTTATTTATTGTTATTACTAATTAATTAATTAATTAATTATTTTTTACTTGAATCAAATAATTGAAATTCAAAAAAAAAAAAAATAATAATAATAAAAAATTGAAGAATTCAACATCAAGAAGCACCAGATGTTTATACTGCAGCTGTTATGCTTCAACAACTTTGTTATTCAAATAAAGATGCCTTATCTGCTGGAATAATTGTTAGTGGTTATGATAAAAATGGACCTTCTGTATACAATATTCCACTTGGTGGTTCTTTACATAAACAACCTTTTGCTATTGGAGGTTATTATTTTTATATTTTTTAATTTTATTTTTATGATTTTAATTGATTTTTCTTTTTTGATACAAAGGATCTGGTTCAACTTATCTTTATGGATATTGTGATGCAAATTTTAAAGAAAATATGACAAAAGAAGAATGTTTACAGTTTGTGAGGAACAGTAAAATTTTTCTTCTTCTTCAATTGAAATCTCAATTTATTTCAATTTATTTCAATTCTTAACTTTATTTCTTTTCCCCCCCCCCAAAAAAAAAAGGTGTTGCACTTGCAATGGCTCGTGATGGTTCTTCAGGAGGAACAATTAGAACAGCTGTAATTGATAAAAATGGAGTTGAAAAAGATTTTATTCCAGGAAATCAACTCCCAACCTTTTGGCAAGGTTAAAAAATTCAAATAAAATTGAATCAATTATCTTTGATTAAGTTTTTCCTTTCTTCCTAATTTGATTTGATTTTTATTTTATAAAGGTTTGAAAAAATATCAATTTACTTCAATAATAATACCTTCAAGGAAATAACAAAAGTTTCAAAATCATTCGAATCAAGTCAAAAAAAAGTAAAATTTTAATGTTATCAATTAATGAACCAAATTCAGTATTTTTTGAAATGAATTCAACCATCTTTCGCTTTCACGACTTTCAGGTTATTTGATGTCGAAAAGAAAAACCATGCTCTTTTTTTTTTTTTTTTTTTTTTTTTTTTTTTTTTTTTTCTTTTAGGGATTGAGCAGGAAGTGGAGGAGAAGTGAGTGTTAGAGTATTTGTGATTTATAATCAAAGTGTGGAGCTAACTCCTCCCTCTTTCATTCTATTCACTCTCTACATTCATTTATTCAATATCTCTTTTTCTTTCTGCTCTTCCCTTTTTATTATTTTTTTTGAAAAAGAAAAAAAAAAGAAAAAGAAAAAGAAAAAAAAAAAATAAAAAAGAAAAAAATTTATTTCAACATTTGGATCAAAAGGAAATTTGTTTTGATAGTGAATGATAATCTTCTTGTTTGTGATTTAGGAAACTAAGAAACTCAAAGATTGAGAAAGGAAAAATGATACTTTCTCTTCTTTTATAAAACGACAACAAAAACAACTACAAAAACAACAACAACTTAACAACAACAACCAATAATATCAATGAAATGATCTGACTGAGGAGATATCAAAGGAGCTGACTGCAAACCATAGGATTTCCTCTTCAGTGACCAAAAGAGACTAAAGTCTAGAAGAAAAAGAAGAAGAAGAAGAAGAAGAAGAAGAAGAAAAAAGATAGAAAGAAAGAACAACAAGAAGAACAAGTAGAATCAAGAACTTAGTAATTACAAATGAAGAAATTAATTAATGAAAAACTGATTGAAGATATTTCTGGACTAATAAAAGCTGAAAGTATCTTCTTCAGTCGAAAACAATCAAAAAAAAAAAAAAAAATGAAAATGAAAATGAAAATGATGATGAAGATGATGAAGATGATGATGAAGAAGAAGTGGAGGAAATCAATGAACAAACTGATTGAAGATATCTTGGATAAAGTTTCTTCTTCAGCTCTCAAACAAAGAAAAAGAAAAGAAGAAAATGATCAAACAAAAGAAAAAGAAGAAGGAAAAGGAAAAGGAAAACAAAACTTGAAAAACAAACTGATTGAGGATATTTTGGAGCTCTACAAAACCCTAAAGTTTCTTCTTCAGCCCCAAAATCAAAGAGAAAAAAGAAAAAGAAAAAGAGAAAGAGAAAGAGAAAGAGAACTAAAGTTAAAAGAAGCCAAACAGATTGAGTTTCCCTTATTCAAGATTAGTTGTTTTTTGGAAGGATGCTCTTCTGGATTTATAAATTTATTTATATCAACTCTTTATCATTTAATAATAGTAATAAGAACTTCACAACTCAATTCAATATATATGATCAATATCCCAAACAAGTTTTTTCTTTTTTTTTTTCTTTTCCTTTTCTTTTTCTTTCTTCTTTTCCTTTTCTTTTTCTTTTCTTATTGAATTTCAGCAACACATTGTTTCATAAGAACTGAAAGGAATCCAATTCAACTTGAATCCAATTCACTTTCTTTAAAGAACTCATTCGATTATGATGTGCAATTGTATACTGTTCAGCTATTTAAGATTCTACCAAAACTTTCAGAAGAAAAAAAAAAAAAAAGGAAAAAAAAAAAAAAAAAAAAGGAAAAGAAAAAGAAACTTTGAAAGCAAACAATTCAAGAATGAAAACTCAACAAGATTGAATTGAATTGAATTGAAGTAAAAAGAAGAAGAAGAGCTGAGGAAGTAAGTCAAAGTAAAGTAAAAGATCAAAGAGTTGATTGATTCCAACGGAAAGGGAAGGGACATGGAATTCCTGAAAAAAGTGGTTTTTTTTTTTTTTTTTTTCCTCCTTCCACCCCCGATTTATTTTTATATTAATTTTTTTATTTTATGCACTTTGATTATTTTTTATGCAAAACCAACTTTTCATTTATGCAGAAATAATTTCGCATAATTTCATTATGCATCTGAAGATATTCATTTATGCATTATGCATCTTCATCTTCATCATCTCTTAACTCATAACTCTTCATCTCTTCAATAATCATTTCTTTTTGAGAAACATAATTATTATTGATTTGTTTGTTTTCTCAAGAAAAAAGTTATTTTGACTTTTTTATTTATTTATTTTGTATTTGTTTGATTTGATAAAAAAGAAAAGGATACCAAAGTTGATGAAGATAAGAAGTTGATAGATAAATATTAATTGGAACAGTTTGAATAAGATATAAAATTTATAATTGATTAATTTATAAATTGATGATTGAATGAAGTAGCTTTTGAATTTGGATTTTGAAAAACAGATTGGACTCTTTTTTTTTTTTTAATTTGAAATGATTGGTTTTTGTGGTTTTAACAAAAGATCAAATCAAATCAATCATTAATTGTTTCATTTGCATAATGAATTATTTCAATAATAGATTGAATATTGAAACAATAGGAAAGAGATGGACTTGGATTCTCTTCTCCAAGGAGGAGTGGCGAAGAAACGAAATACTTTACATTTAGGTCAGCTTTATTAATTTTTTTCAAACCTTATTCTCATTAATATTTATTGATTCTCATAACTAACTAACTCATTCATGTTTTTTTGTATTTCAATAGCTGTAGAAACTGGAGATTTAGGAAGTTTAAAGTTTTTGGTGACAAATGGAGCTTTGGTGACAGAAGTCGATGAAAGTACAAACCAATTAAGACTTCTCTATTTTTTGATTAATTATTAATTGACATTAATTTTTTTTTAAAAGATGGAGTAACTCCTCTTCATGTTGCTGCAAAAAAGAATGATATTCAAATGATAAATGCATTATTACAATGGGGTGCACCAATTCAAAAACCTGATAAATCTGGAGTTAAACCTATTGATATATTACCTGCACTTGGTACTTAAAAATTAATTTCTTTGAAAAAAAAAAAAGAATTTATTTGATGAAAAATATAAAAAAAAAAAATTTAGTGGAATATCAAAAACAATGTGCTGAACATTCGATTGATTCACTTTCAAGTGAAAAAGAACATGATTCTATTTTAGCAGATCTTGAATGTTTACGCAGCCTTTCAATGAGTACTTTAATTTAATTTAATTTAATTTAATTTCTTGAAATCTTTTCTTTGTTTTAATTTTATGGATTTAAAAATAGATGAAAGTCGTGATTATATTATTACACTTTTATCAAGTTCAAAAGGAATGAGTCAACTGACTCCAATATCTAATTCAAAATCAAAAATGGTTATGTTAAAACTTGTTTCTCTTTTAGATGAGCTCATGCAAAATGGTTTTTTTTTTAAAACTTTTATTTTTGAAAAAGTCAAATATTTAATATCAAAAAATAAAAAAAACTTAAAGAAAATGAGTGTTCTGGACTCATCAAAGGAGGTGTTCTATATTGTATTAATAAATTTTTGGAATTCGATCATCACAAAACTTTTGAAAAAACTAGATTAATATTACTAAGAATAATAAAATTTGAAGGAGGTTATTAATTAATTAATTTTTTTTTCTAATCAGAAAGAATTAAAAATTTAACATTCAAAAAAAAAAAAAAAAGATTTTCCATTAAAAATTGCTAAATCATGTTCAAAAACTATATTAACTCAAGGACTTCGTTTTGCTGATGATTTAGATATGATGGAGAATGAAATAGATCTACTTCAAATAATTTCAATATTAAGTCCATTTGGTAAATTTTATCTTGATTTATTTATTTATTCATTTCTAACATATCCCTTTTTCTAACATGATACAACCTTCTATTCTTTTCTTTTAGCTCCACTTCAATCACAAATTATTACTGCAGAATTTATACCTCAATTATTTAAATTATTAAATGGAGGAATATATCATCCAAAAATTGTTGAATATACCTCAACTATATTTTTTAATATTGTTCAAAATGGTAACTTTCATTTTTTTTTTTTTTTTTTTTTTTTTTTTTTTTTTTTTTTTTTTCCTTTTCTTGTTTTTGTTCAATCGATTCAATAATAACAAAATTAGAATCAAGTCATGAATTAATTTTAAATACTCCTAATTGGCTGGAAATTATAAAATCAGTGTTATCTCTTCCATTTTCAAAACAAACAAAAAGAGAGATGTTAACTGCTCTTGTTTTACTTCAAAAAGATGAATTAATTGAATCAAAAGGTTAAAAAATTTTTTGACTTTTTATTATTTTATTTTTATTTATTGGTTTCATCAAACTAACTTTAAAATTAAATTTTAATCATATATTAGATAAAATATTTCCCCTTGAAATAAACTTAGAAGATGAATTAGAATTTAGCACAACTGTAGGAAATGAATCACAATTAAAAGGTGCATCTTTGTTAGGGTTAATGCACTATTTATTATTTAGTCCCAATTTAACTCTAGGTTTCTTTTTTTTTTTTTTTTTTTTCTTGAAAAAAAAAAAAAAACAATTTAGAAAAAATTTAAAATTAAATAACTTTTAATTAAATAATTTATAGTTATTTTAATGATCCAATTGATTTTGATCCAAATGATTCAATTGATCCAACAATCGATGATATTTTAGATCATTATGATATTGTTGATTCATACTCTCAAGCTGCTCCAAATGAAAAAGTAAATCAATTCTTTTTTTTTTTTTTTTTTTCTAAAATATTTCGAATTAACAAATTATTAGACTGTAAGTTTATTAATCGAAAACCAAGCTCGTATGGCAACAAGAGATAATACTCCTATTCAAAAACGCATTATTTCTTTTTTATTAATTTGGTTTGATCAAGCAATCGATCATTTTGAGCAACCACAACTCAAAGAGTTAGCTGAAACCTTTTTAACTGAAGTTTTAAATCAATCTCCAACTCATCCACTCTTTCAAAAGCTTCAAAATATGCTAAAACATGTCAGTATTTCCTTAATTCATTAATTTCATCATTTTTTTTTTTTTTAAAAAATTAATCTTTTGAATAGGTTGCTTTACCAACCCCACGAATTCGAAGTTCAAGTAAAATATTATTTTGTAATCATTCAGATATTTATTTAAAGGTTTTTTTTTTTTTTTTTTTTTTTTAAAAAAAAAATTTTTTTTTTTTTTTTTTTTTTTTTTTCAAAACAAAATCTTTTATTGATTCATTTATTACTTTTTAAATCAATATCGAAACTTTAATTTTTTTTTCTTTTCCTCCCAAAGGCAAGAGATGCAATTATTACTGGTCAATTACCTTGCTCACTTGATGATGACTTATCCTTAGCGGCAATTTGTATTAGAATTGAAGTTATTACCCAAAAACAAAAAAATTTAGCTGGGGAAAGATTATTGTAAACATTTATTTATTATTTTTTTTGAAAAACAAAAAAACAATGGTCATAATTAATCAATATTAGAACATTTATTCGAAATTCACTACGGACCTACTTCAGAAATCGTGTTTCTTCAGACATTTATAATTCACTCCAAACAGCACAAAAAATCCAAGATTTATATGAAACAGATTACGTATATATGTCCGAGAGAGAAGCTAAACATTCGTATATTGATATTTGTAAAAGTTTAGAAACATATGGATTTATATTCTTCCCTGTAAAAGTAAGTGATTTATTTATTTTATTTCTTTGATTTAAAAAAAAATTTTTCTTCTTTTTCTGAAATAGCAACAAAACTTGAAAGAGATGAAAATATATCCTAGAAGGTTAGGTATCAGTGATGATAAAATTGTTATTTTGGAGCAAGATACAAATGTAGATTTAAATTTCTTGTTTCATTACCTTTTTTTTTTTTTTTCGTAATTAATTTTATTTTTGAATGATTAGAAAATATTATCGAGTTGGACTGTAAACCAAGTTAGGACATGTAGATCAACTTCCGATTTCCTTTTACTCAAGATAGCTAACCAAGAAAGTGGAATTCATATCAATTCCCCTGATAGCTCTTATATTGCTAAACTTGTTCAAAAATTTTTGAAAAGGAAAGGACTTGGAAAAGGTTTCAAGTTAGATATAAAATATAATCGAGGTTGCCCACCTGATCCATTTACTGGTTATTTATTTATTTTATTTCAAAAATTATTAAAAACATTTAAATTAATCATTTTGTTCTACTCTAGAAATGGAAGTCCATACTGGAACAGGAGACGCTATAATAGATGCATTAAGATCTATGGGAACTATTTCAGCAAGTGTTGGTGGACCTGTGATTTCTTCAACTATTACATTGACCGCACTGGATGCTTTATCATTTGTTGGGGAAATGGCTAGACAATTAACATTAGTTGAACATGAAAATTACAAAGAAGTTACAATTACAAGTCTCTTAGAATATTTACATTCAAAAAAGAAAAACTTAGAGTCAACTCATTCAGTTCGAGAAATTATTTCTCATTTTAACAAGGTTTTTTTTTTTAATTTTTTCTTTTTTTGATTATTTTTGATTTTATTTTTAACTTTAAAATCTTAGATTAGTGACTGGGTTTCATCTGAGATTGTTAGAGAAGTAGACGATGATAAAAGATTATTTTTATTAAAACAATTTATTTTCCTTGGAAAAGTAAAAATTTTAATTTTTTTTTTTTTGGAAAAAATTCAAATTAAATCAATTTTTTAGACTCTTCTTGAAATAAATAATATTAATGGAGTTATGGAAATTCTTTCTGGTTTAAACTCTGCTCCTGTAAGAAAAGTCCAACAAACTTGGAATGTAATTGTTTATTATGGATTTATTTTTCAAATCAAAACCAAAAACCTCAACTAAACCTTTTCTTTTCTTTTTTTTTTTCTCAACAAAAGTGTTTATCCAAAGATGAATTGGCAGCATTCAAACAACTTGAAGATTTAATGTCTTCAAGGTCAAATTATTCTGAATATAGAAATTATATTTCAACTCCTTATTATCCATGTCTCCCATACTTTGGTATTTATTTATTTATTTTTTTTTTTTTTGAAATTAAAATATCAAAGAAAAATTTCACTCATAAATTTATTTTGAAAAAAAAAAATCAAAGGCTTGTATTTAACTGACCTAACATTTGTAAATGATGGAAATTCAGATTATTCAAATGGACTTTGGAACATTCTCAAAAGAAAGAAACAATATGAGATTCTCCAAAATTTTGTAAAGTTCAAAGAGAGAGAGTTTGTATTTTTCCCAATCACCACCCTTCAAAACTACATCATGAGTATTCAACCTCTCAGTGAAGATGAAAGATATTCTCTTGCAATTGCACTGTCAAATAAAAATTAGTTATATTTTTGATTTGATATATTTTTGAAAAGGACAAAGAACAAGAACAAGAAATCATTGAAAAGATGAAGATTAAAAGCGAAAAAAACTAAATGATTTCAAAAAATGATTTTTACAAAGTAGTTTTATTATAATTTAGATAAGAGTTGTTGTTTTGCTTGGGTACGATTCTCATTTTTCTAGTTATCAATGGATTAAAAATCATCCAATTCCTAAATTCAGTGATGGTGATGAAAGTGAAATGAAGGGGCTTTCAGTAAATTTTGATTAAAAATTTTAAAATAAATTTCAAGAAAAACAGAACGAGATTGGAATGATGATGAAGGAAGGAGGAGATCTGATCCCTGTCCTCGTCTTCTCAGGCTTCACTGTTGCTGCTATCACTCTCACTTTCCTCTTAAACAAAGTAATTTTTTTTTTCCATTCCTTTCATCTCTTTAATCTCTTTATAATCCTTTCTATTTCTTTCACTTGTTTTTTTTAAAAAAAAATCAATTTTGAGCAATTTTTATGGCTATTCTCTTTGCTTTTTTGTTTATTGCATAATTAATTATTGTTAATGAAATTGCTAATTCATAATATAGAAAAGTGAGAAACAAGTAGAAACTCAAAAAATTCACCCATTTCATCATGCTATCCCAGTTCATGATTTAGAAGCTTCAAAGAAGTTTTATGGACAAGTGTTGGGTTGCTCAGAAGGCAGGTCTTCTGATAAATGGCAAGATTATAGCTTGTAAAATTTTTACTTTTTTTTCTTTCTATATTTTGTGGATTTGTTGATTTTGTTGATTGAACAATAGATTAAAAGTGCCAAATGAATTAATTATATATAAATTATATAGGTATGGACATCAAATAGTTTGTCATTCAGTTGGAAGTGAATATAGAGGTGTTGATCACTTTAATCCAGTTGATAAAGACGATGTACTTTTTTTTTTCGTTGATGATTTAATGATATTCATATCCATGTCTATCTACAATTATTTTTTCAATTTTATTAAAGGTTCCTGTTCCTCATTTTGGAGTTTGTTTACCAGTTTCAGAATTTCAAGAGCTCGCAAAAAGATTGAAGGATCAAAATGTTGAATTCATTATTGAACCTCATTTAAGATTTGAAGGTCAACCTGGGGAACAATATACAATGTTTTTCAAAGACCCAAGGTTATTTCAATTTCTTGATCTCACCTTCTTTATCAATTTATTCATTTTTTTTCTCAATTTAGTGGAAACAATTTGGAATTCAAAGCAATGACAAACCCAGAAAATTTATTTGCAAAGTATCATGTCAAATAAATAAAAGTTTTCTTTGGTGATATTTTCTTCTTCTTCTTTCAATTAACATTAATTTACAATTCATTTTTCTTCTTTTTTTCCTTCTTTTTTTGATCATTATCTGCTGCACATCTAAATCCAACATTATCAGATGTAGAATCTGGTGTATTTCCTATAAATGATATTGTTTATAAATAAGTTAATGAAAACTCAAATGATGAAAAAAATGACCTGCTCTTGTTGTTACAGCTACTTGATGATTAAATTTTCCATCAATTGTATCAACATATGAACCACCCTTTTGAACTTTTTGTCCCATCTATTGAAATTTTCGATTTTACTTTGTTAAAAAATAGAATAAAATAAAAAATAAAACATCAAAATCATTTGAAACCCATTCCCAAACATTCCCAAGCATATTATAAACACCATTGGAGTTTTTGAAAAATGATTTAGCTGGAGCAATGTTCTCATATCCATCTAATCTTAAATTTTCATCAGGAAATTTGCCTTGCCAAATATTCATTTTATCAGTTGAATCTTCATTTCCCCAAGGATAAAGCACATCTGGACTTGTACGACCATCTCTAATAATTTTTTATTGTATTTTGTTAACATTATTTGATTATATTTTGTTTGAGATTTAATTTAAGAAAAAAAAGAATTAACCTAGCAGCATATTCCCATTCTTCTTCTGTTGGAAGTCTTTTTCCAGCCCATTTACAATAAGTTTCTGCATCTCGATATGAAATATGAACAACAGGATAATCTTCCCTTCCTATAATTGTTGTTGATGGACCATAAGGTGCTCTCCAATAACTTCGATCAACATGTACCCACCATTCTGCGCCCTAATATCTTTAATTTTAGATATCAAAGAAATGTAAGGAAAAAGAATCAAAAAATACATAAAATATATGTATAATAAAATGATTGAAAAAAATTACTTCAACTACTTCACTTGCTTTTTCAAGTACTTGATCTGGAATCCAGTTCCGTAAAACATAAGACCAATTCCATTCTTCAGCTTCTGTTTTATATTTTGTTTCTCTAATAAACTCTCTAAATTGAGCATTTGTAACTGTTATTTCATCAATTAAAAATGAAGAAACTTGGACTTGATGGGGTGGATTCCGAAATGATGCCTCTGGAGCTGTAGTGATTTTTTTTTTTTTAAAAAAAAAAAATTACGAGATCTGAATTAAATTTAAAGTAAACAATTTGAATTTGAATGAATTTAAAAGAATAAATTACTTGTTGAACCCATGATGTATTTTCCTCCTTTGATTGGGATCATATTAGATCCTTTAAATGCAGGAGATGCAGTGGAGATCAAGAGAAAGAGATTCAAAAGGCAGAAACCCACACCTGCCATTCTGTTCATTGATTTTTCTTTAAAAAAATAAAATAAAAAATAATCTGAATCCTTCAAGTCATTATTTATTTATTTATTTATTTAATTGTGACACTCATTTGGATTTGAAATATGAATTGGAAGTGGGTAAGGAAGAGAATTTAAAATGTTTTCTGAGATTTGAGATTTTCGAATTGAGCGATAGCAAAGATTCTTTAAGGATGGTACAAATCTTGGAGTTGATAAAAATAATGCTTGAAGTTCATCTGTAGCTAAATCATAAGCTGAAATACCAGAGTGATTTTTACTCCAAATGTTGGCACCTTGTGAGATTAAATAAATTGCTACTGATTTTCGATTATTTAAAACTGCTCTTTGAAGTGGTGAATTTCCTTGCTGATCTTTTGATTCTAAATCTGCACCAAAAGCACAAAGACATTTAACAACTTGAAGATGACCATTACTTGATGCTAAATGAAGTGGAGTTAAACCTGTTAGAGTTTGGGAGGAACCATCCGCAATTGGATACAATGAAGAGGAAGTATTTGAAGATGATTTGGAATTTAAAAGAGTTTGATTAAAAATACAAGGTGGTGTTGGGAGTTGAGATTTGGGTGAATTCCCATTTCCATCTGAATCCAAATGATACGAGAGGAGATAATGTACAATATCATGATGACCCTTTTCGGAACATAAATGAAGAGGAGTGTAACCTTCAAAATCAGGTGTATCAATAGGATTCTTTGTGATTTTGTTGGAACTTGAATTGAAATAAGTTGAATTTGTTCCTTGACTTGAATTTTGAGGAGATGTCGATAAAATTATATTGCTATCCATATTGTTGTTGTTTTGATTTTCTTTTGAAAGGGGAGTTGGAGATTTAGGAGGAGAAAGAGGTCCAGAGAAAAGGGAAGAATTTGGTGAGGTTGGACGAGAATGAACTGGTGAGAAAGGGGGAGAAAGAGGTCTTTGTGAATTGGATTTTGAGTTTTTTGAAAAGAGACTAATTAAATTTCCAGAAATTGATTTTTCGAAAGAATCTGAATAAGATCGAAAACGCCTTGGATATTTGATATTTGTTACAGGAATAGGAATATTTGATGTTGGTTTTGATGATGATGATGATGATGAGGGTGATGGTGGTGAAAGTAAGTTTGATGAAGAGGAAGTGAGTGAATCCGAAGTTAAGGAATTTGAAGATGTTGGAGAAGAAGTTGAAGAAGTGATCAAAGAATTTGACGAATTCGAATTAGAATTTGTTGAAGAGATAAAAGGTAAAGAAGATTTGGTTGATAACGAAGGGGGAGGTGGAGGAGAACTTGAGAAATTTGAAGGAGTATACAATGGAAGAGTGGGAGAAAGGATTTGAACAATTAATTTTACAATTTCGGAATATCCTCTAGAAGCTGCAAATGCAAGAGGAGTTCTCCCTTGAGAATCTCTTGAATTTAAGGAAGCTCCTTTTTGAATCAATAATTCAAGAATATCAATCCTTCCAGTTAAACAACTTAAATGAACACATGTTTGACCTCTTGAATCACGACGATTAATAACTTCTCGAGACCTTTGATTTTTATTATTTTATTATTTTGTTTTATTTTATTTTTTGTTGAAAATGTTAAAAAGAAAAAAATTACAAGTTTGTCTCAAGAAAAGTACTGATTGATTGAAAATTTCCTAGAAGAATGAGTTCATGAAGAGTCTATTAATATTAATATGGGAAAGTAATTAGTATTAAATCTTTAATTTAATCGCAATCAATATTTTATAATTATAATTTTAATTTTTTTTAATTTTTTCAAAGTACAGTATACAAAAAAAAAAAAAAAAAGGAAGAAGAAAAAATAATTTTTTTTAAAAAAAAGAGAATCAAAAATCAACAATATAATCTTATTAAATATCAAATTATAAATTATAACCCTTTCAAACAAAATTATTTCAATAAAACAAAAAGTCAAAAAAAAAAAAATTTTTTTTTAAACAAAAAAATTAAAAAAAAAATTGGAAAAGAAGCAAGAAAGAAAGTAGCTGATTAAAGAATTTTTAAATAGAGGATCTCTATTTTAACAAAAGAATCAACTATTATTGAATTATTCTAGTTGTTATAAGTAATAGGAGTGATAATTGCTTATGCAGGAGAGAGGGAACCAAAGAACAAAAACAAACCGCCATGTTTGATAATTTATTTTTCTTATGAACTTTTTCCACAAATTTTGGGATAAATAAAAAATTAATTATGCTTCTCATCACCTCTTTCTTTATTGGAAACTTTCATTTGAAACTTAATAACTTTCATTTGAAAGTCTTTGGAATCTAATTAGTTCGTCTTTGATTTATTTATTTATTTGAGGATTTAGAATGAAGGATCTTGGTTTAACTTATCAATTATGGTTTTTAACAAATCGGAATGGAGTGATTCAACTTTCTCAATAAAATTTTTGAATGATCTGTTTGTCATTATCTCAACCAACAATAACCAGAGAGGATTTTGTTTTCAATATCTTGTTATTGCAGGAATTTATCAGATAACGCAAAGCGGTTTGTAGTGGAGTCAATGATAATGGAGGTATAAGAAAGCTTCAGGTTCCTCTATTAACATCTTCGCAAACTGGAGGCTAGCGCAGCAGCAGCTCGCAAGGGTTGTCTTCCTATATTTCTTACAGTTGTCATTTGTTGTCATATAGTAGTACTTTTTTGCATTCTTTAAGATTCTTTCTTCACAAATTCTAACAAGAAATATTTTTTAGCTTCCATGTTTCAATTGTTCAGGTGTTGTAGATGAATTTGAGTTGAAAGGTCAGGTATCATCATATGACCATCAGAGCATAGAGACATTGGTTATTTGATTTATAGATAGAAAAGACTTTATGAGGAAATGAATTGCTTTGGAAAATCATATTTCAACTGTTTTGATTCAAAATAATGTTTTTTTTTCTTGAATTATTTTTATTTTGATTTTTATTTTAATGTTATTTTGTTGATGCCCTCTTTTCTTTTTTTTTTTTCTTTCCTTTCTTTTAAATAAATATTAAATAATAAATATAAATAAAAATAAAAATATAAAAATAAAAATAAAATATCAAATATAAATAAAAATAGTTATACAAAATGGATTTACTTGCATTTATTAAAAGTCATTCAGGAGCTATTCCAAGTGATATTATAATGAGAATTGCAAGTGGGATTGCATCAGGAATGAATATGATGAATTCTTCTGGAATTGTTCATAGAGATCTTAAATCGTTTGCTTTTCTTTTTTTTCTTTTTCTTTTTTTCTTTTTTTCTTTTTTTCTTTTTTCTTTTTTTTTCTTTCTTTTTTAATCATTAATAAAATAGATCGAATGTATTATTAGAAGATAATAAAGGTAAATTGAATGCAGTTATTTGTGATTTTGGTTTGGCAAGAGCTCAAGAATCAAAAGTTTCTTTTTCATTTTTTCTTTTTTTTCATTTTTCAATTTTTTTCCTCTTTTCTTTTTTTCTTTTTTCTTTTCTTTTATTATTTTTATTTATTTTTTTTTAAATTGAAGATGAAAATAAATTAATCAATAAATAATTTAGATCCAAACACAAAAAATCATTGATATTAAAGGATTTTCACCACGATATACAGCCCCAGAAGTATTTGGAAAAGTAACAACGAATTTGATTAATGCATCAATTGAAGATGAAATGAAAGGGGATGTTTATTCATATGCTATTATTCTTTGGGAAATGATGTCAAGAAAGATTCCTTGGGCGAATTGTATGTTTTTCTTTTTACTTTATTTTGTTTCCTTTTTTTATTTTCTTTTTCCTATTAATCTCATAACTTTTTTTAAAAAAAATAAAAAAAAAAGTGAAAGAAGTCTCAGAAATTGAATTTCAAGTTCGATCAGGAAAAAGAGAAGAAATCCCAGATGCTAACAATGATCAATATCTTGTTATTTTATCAACAATTATTGAATTAGGATGGAGCCAAAATCCAAATGAAAGACCCACTTTCAAACAAATTGATCAAAAACTATCTCCAATAAAAACTCTTTAGTTTTTTTTTCAGATGGTTGTTTTTTATTGATTCAAAAAAACAAAAAGATATGAAAGATACAATAAATTTCGAAAAAATGTTTTAAAGTTTACAAAATAAATCATCAAGAATATTAAGACGATTTGAGAAGAGGGAAAAGATCACTTGCTGAAGAAGAACTCCAGGTACTACCTCTTGGTCTTGTTGAATTTACTTTTTGTTTTGGCTACAATTTTTTAAAAAAAAGTTTTACTTTCGTTTTATTTCAAAAAAAAAAAGAAGAAGAAAAAGAAAAAGAAAGATATTAACTCGGATCACAAGAATATTCCCTCTGATTAAAGTTTTGTACGTCTTATCAACAATTCTAATCTCATATCTTCCAGGTTTTTTGGCTGTTGAGGTCACTAGAATTTTTTATTTTCGAGTAAAAAAAATCAAGTAAAAAAATAAAGAAAAGTAAAATAAAATATACCAATACCAAACCTTCTTGAAAAGAGGTGATATGAAAATATATAATCCTTATTATTTTTTGATCGACATGGAACAACTACAAGCAAATCATTGCATTTTAAATTTGGACCCAGAGTTGGAAGTAAGTTTTCATAATCTGTCCATTGAATACATATTGTGTCTCCAACTTGAAGAAATTCTGGATATCCTCTTAGATTTTCATCAACACCTTCTTCCAAAGCCTTTTGTGGAAGGTCTAATAACGAAAATGAAAGAAAAAAAAAATTGATTGAGTTCATTTGTCATAAAATCAGAGAAAAAAAAACAGGAATAAATAAGACGTTTTTGGTTGGAATCAATTTCAATGGCAAGTTTTTTTCCTAATCTTTTTTCTAACTCTTGAACTAATTCGCTCACACCTTCGTAACCATCTTCAAACTATTCAAAATGAAGTATTAATTCGTCTTTTTTTTCTATCCGCAAAATTTTAACAAGAAGAAAAATAATAATCAAAGTACCTCAGGTCGCTGGCTTTGAATTTCATGAACAATAGATGATAAGTTTGAATGAGCAAGAGTAAAATCTATTAAAAATTTAATCCATTCTCCATTTCTTAATTGATCCTCAGTTACTCCAGCTTGTTTAACAATATTTACCCAATCAACTTCAAATACATCATTTTGATATACATTTCCACTACTTGATAAATTATTTACATTTGTTAAACTTCCTGAATCAAGAAAATTTGTTGGGGGTGATTCAGGCATGAAACTGTCTAGTGATCCTGATCCATTCCAATGAACGTGTGCAACATGCCTAAAATTAAATGGAGAAGAAATTCTTTTTTCTGGAAGACTTCTAGATTTCAAATGTCTTTCAAATGAATTCAAGGATCCTTCTCGTTTATCTTTGAAGTAAAAAGAAAAGAAAAGTCAAAAAGAAAAGTTAAAAAAAAAAAAAAAGAAAAGTCAAAAAAATCATGAATAAATCTTACTTTCTAGTAATTTTTCTTTTAAATTTAATTCTTCCTCTCTTTTTCGAAGATTTTCTTCATGATTATGTAAATTTTGTTCCTATTTTCTCAACATTTCAGGAAAAAAAAAAAATAAATAAAAAATAGAGAGAGAAAGAGAAATTACAGCTTTCATTAATTCTTCCTCTTTTTCCTTAAGAATCCTTTCTCTAACTCTAATTTCTTCAAAATTTGCAAATATCTCTGGTTTCCATTGACTTTGCATTGACACAAATGATTCATCTATTTTGAATTTTGCAATTTTTGTAAATTAAAAAATTAAATTGAAAAAAAAAAATACAAGGTGTTGTTGGAAAAGTTGATTGGTTAATTGTTTGAAGAATTTGACAAATTTCTGAAAAACAAGGTCTTTGATTCCGATCTTCCAAATGATAACAATATAAATATTAGATTTAAAAGAAATAAAGGACAGAAGAGAAAATTTTAGAATAGGAACCTTCTTTCCAACATTTTTCTAGAAGAGTTTTAAAATCATTTGGACAAGTTGAGGGAATTGGAAGTTTTAATCTATTTGTTGCTACACCATATGCAATACAATATGGTTCTATAATTGAAATTTTAGAATGAAATTTCTTATTTTTTTTAAAAAAATGAGATAAAAATATAATAAATAACCAATATCAGCGTAAGGGATTTCACCAGTTAACATTTCCCATAAAATAACACCTTTATTTATTTACTTATTGTTTTTGTTTTTTTAAAAAAAAATAATTCTAACCAAAACTCCAAACATCAGAGAATTCAGAATAAGATTGTACACGAATTGACTCAGGTGCCTATATAAAAGTAATTTTATTGACTTATTGAAATAATGAAAATTAAAAAAAAAAAAAAAAAAAAAAAAAAAAAAAAAAAAAAAAAAAAAAAAAAAAAAAAAAAAAAAGAAAGAAACCATCCAAGCAAAAGTTCCAGCAGTACTCATTTTTGTAGAATGATTTGGTTTTTGTTTTGCAACCCCAAAGTCAGAAATTTTTAGTGTCATATTTCCCATAATTAATACATTCTGAAATAGAGTATTTTTATAAAAGTGATATAAGTAAAAAAATGATAAAAAAAAACGAAAAATACTTGTGATTTTAAATCTCGATGAATAATAGGAGTTGGTGCTTCAGTTGAAAGATATGTCATTCCTCTACTAATATCTAAGGCCCAATCTATTAATCTTCTTGGACTGATTGGATTCTTCTTTTTAATATAATGAAACAAGGATCCATTTTCTTTTTTTTTTGAAAATTAAATGAAAGGAAAAAAAAAAAAAGAAAAGGGAAAAGGAAAAAAGAAAAAAAACCTGCATATTCCATTACTATACAAAGATGAGGATAATCAAAACATGCTCCTTTAAATTGAATAATATTTTGATGAGAAAAAGATCCTAAAAATTCTGCTTCTTTTTGTAAAACTTTTTGAGATTTCTGATGATCATCTCTATCCATGAGTTTATGATCATGTAAAAATTTTTTCATTGCAACATAATCACTTTCACATCCATTAACCTTTATCTTTCCTCTATAAACAACTCCAAATCCTCCTGTTCCAACCAATTCTTCAAAAATAAGTGAATCATATGCGATCTTCCAAGGAAATGATGGGAATGAGGGTGCTATTTATTTTTTTTTCAAAGTTAAATAAATAAATAAATGAGTGAATTAAAGAAAGAAGTATGATTAATTAAAAAAGGTATTTGAATCAAAAGTCAAATCAATATACATAAACTCTCTGTTGAATCCTGCTTGATTGGTTCTTCACTTTCAAAATTGACACAAGAGAGTGGAAAATAACCAGTCTTCATTGTCTCTACATTAGTTCCAAATCCCCAAGTGTTTTCATGAGTTGAGATTATCTCTAGATGCTGCCCTGGAACAAGGTCAATCTCTTCTGCATCAATGGCTTTAAACGCTGCAACAACGCTGCCATTCTTTAACATTTTTGAACAATTAAAGTGTTGAAGTTAATTTCTTCTCTAACTCCTATCTACTCTATGACTCTATTTCTTCAACTATCTCTTTTAGATTGAATATTCTCACTTCACTTCCAATATAATAATAATTAATATAGATGCCTATCAAACACGAATCTCTTCATTCATTTACTAAAGAATTCCCTGTTTCTTCTTTTCTTTCTTTTTGATGTTGCACTTGAAGACTTAAAAGTGAAGAATCTAATGAATTCTAAACTGTGAGCTCTAATTAATGTTACAGGGTTGTTATAATTATAAGTATAAGTGTTATAATAGTTCGAAGTTGGATTGGGAGGACAAAACAAACAAATAATCCAACTAATCAAAAATCACTTTGCCACCTTTTTTACAATAAACAATAAATAAAAAGGTTACAAAGTGATTTGTTGATTTTTTTTTTTTTTCTTTTTCCGTTCCTAAAATAAATTATTTTCAATTTTCTAATAGATTCTCTATGTATTTCCTATTTTCTCTTTCTCTTGTTCAAATAAGTTATAATCTACTTCTAAGTTGTTTCAAAAATCAAAAATTGTTAGGTCAAACTGAATTATAATTGCAATTAATTGAGTCGGGAAACAAAAAACGGTGGTCAGAGAAAAAAAAAGAAAAAAAAAAAATGATTTCGGCTGTGGCTGTTGTCGGTCGTCGGGTATTGATTGCTTCTCCTTCTCTCTCTTCTATTTCCTCCTCTTTTCAATTCAATAACCTTCTTTTTATTTCACTCTTCTTCTTTTATGTTATTCTTTGAAAGTTTTAATTTGTTTTTTGAATTTTTATTATTTTTCATTTTTCAAATTCTTAAATACTAAAAAAAATAAAATAAAATATTTCTTTAGAATAACCCTTTGTATATTAGAAATTTTACAACTGAAGAGGATTTAAAGTTTCATTATGTTGTAAACACAAGTTTAGATGTTGTAGAAGAAAAAGGTTTTTTATTTTTATATTTCTAGATTAGTTTCAAGAATTTCCATTCACAATACTTAAATTAAATTTATAAATTTATAATAATAAGTAATAATAAATAGTGAGCAATGCTAAAAGCTCAGAAATGTATTTAGGATTATTGTACACTATGGAAGACATGAAAGTGTAAACTTCTTTTTTTATTTATCTTCCCTTATTTTAATTTTCAATAACCATAATTTTTTTTTTCAAAAGATATGGATATATCACCAATACGAAAATTAAGTTCATTGTTGTAATAACTTCTTCTGAAACTCTATTGAAGGATTCTGATATTAGAAATGTTAGATTTTCGATTTTTTTTTTTTTTTTTCAATTTCACAAAATCTAATTTTCATTTCATTTCGTTTTCGTTTTACAATTTAGGTCTTTTCTAACCTTCATAGTGCTTATATTAAATTAGTTTGTAATCCATTCTTCAATCCTGAAAATAATAGTATGGCATCGTCCAAATATTTTGATCAAACCATTCAACAAATTGTTCAAATGGCTCAAAAAGTTGATGGAAGTAAATAAATCCAATTTAAACTTTTAACTAAAGCTTTCATTCAATATTCTTTTTTTGTGTGGAGAGTTTCAAAAATTATCAAAGTAAATTTCAAAATTATTGAAGAGATTTATTCAAGTTTGGATTTAGTGAAGTTTTAAAAAAAAAAGTGATAATTATTTAATTTAACAATCATGAAAAGCAAATTACAATCTATTTGAAAGAAGTTCAATTTGATTTCATTTTTAACTTATGATTCAGATTCCAAAGCTTTGAACAATCGTGATACGATATTTGAAATTGGTTTTGGAATACAGGGACTCTTGCAAGAAAGATTTTTGAATATGAGAGAAAGAATCTGGGCTGCGGACATGTCTAGACAATCAAATTCGAGAGAGTGATTCTGTTATTCGATCTAAATCAATGATCATCTTCCATGACAACTTTGGAAAGAAAAAAAGTAACAACAAATCAAAGTTCTGGATCTCAGATTTTGTTAAAAAAAAAAAAAAAAAAAAAAAAAAAAAAAAAAAAAAAAAATCAAAAATCAAAATCTTTTTCACAAATTTTGATTCAAAAGAATAACAAAGAATAATAAGAAAAAAAGTATTGTTATTATTATAAAATCTGAAAAAGAAAAAATAAAAACAAATACTTTTTGTTTGAATTTTTTGATATTATAAAAGAGGAGATTCAATAACAACAAGGACATATTAGCAATTATAAATAAATATAAATAACAATCAGAAAAAGGTGCAAAATAAATCAGAAGAAAACCACAAAAACAAAAAAAAACAAAAAAAAACAAAAAAAAAACAAAAATAACCCCCTTGTTGTTCAATTTCCCAAACTTTTAAAACTCACTTATAACTTTTAAAACTTTTAAAACACTTTGACTTATTCATTTTATAACATTAACACTAATTCACAACTCTTTATTTTTGTATTTTACTTTTTACTTTTTACTTTTTCAATTTCAATTTCAATTTTTTTAAAAAATGTGGAGAAAGAGAGCTTTTTCATTGACTCCTCGCTTCGCTCAAAGAAAAGACTATGATAGTTTTAGTTTTGAGAAGAGAGCAAAGACAGCTGAAGAGATCATTAACCCTTTGGCTGAAGACTATGAGGAATGGCAAGGGATTCAAATTGTTGAATTGACTCAAAGTAGTAGTAATAGTAATAGTTCTACGACGAATGCAAACAGGCCTGTAAGGTCAACACAAGGGGGCTCGCATAGAAGTGTAGCAACAGTAGATGAGAGTGATGAGTTTCATGGGAGAACACCTTTACATAATTGTGCAAGAGAAGGAGATTTGACTCAAGCAAAGTTTTTGATTACAGCAGGAGCAGATATTGATGCAAGGGATAAGATCCTTCAAACGCCTTTACATAGAGCTTGTCATTGGGGACATTTTGATATTGTGACTCTTTTAATTTCAGAAAATGCAGATATTTATGTATTTGATTCAATGGGTCAACTCCCTGAAGATATTGCTTTTCATCAAGGACATGTGGAAATCTATCGTTATTTACTTTTCTGTAATTTTTTACTTTTTCTTTTCTTTATTTTACTTTTCTTCTCTGTTTTATTTTGTCTTATTATTTCTCTGAACATTAACCAGAAAAAAAAAAAAAGTAAAATCTCAACAATCACAAGAACAACAACCAACTGAGCGTGCCCGAAAGATTCGAGAATATATGAAAAAAGTTGAAAAACAAGAAAAAGAAATGGCAGAACAAGAAGCCAAAATTTTGAAAAAAGAAAAGGATTTAGCTTCAAAAATGGAATCACTTTCTCTTCAAATTAAAAACTTAAAAGAAGTTAAAGATTCTAATCTCACCAAGAAAGAAGCTCAACAGCTTGAAAAACTTGAAAAGGAATTAAAGAAGTTAGAAACCAAAAGTAGAAAATATTCAATCCAATTAAAAGTTCTTCATTCTTCTTCAATCTCTCGCTTCACATTACGTAGAGCATAAAGAATCATCTTCTTTATATTTTCTTTGTATCAATATTCAAGTCTTCAAAATGTAAAAAAAAAAAAAGTTGTCTTTATAAATTTTGTGAAAAAAAAAAAAAAAAAATTGAAGTTTATGAATTTCTTTCTTTTTTTTCTTTTTTCTTTTTTCTAATTAATTATGAAAAAAGAAGAATTTGATTATTTATGAGTTGAAAAAGAATCTGTAGTTCAAAATTGATTCATTTTGGAGATCTGAAACATTCAACCAAAAAAAAGAAAAAAAAAAAAAGGAAAATGAAAAGAAAAAGAAGGAAGCGATTGCTGACCTTCTTAACAATTCTTCTTTGTTTTTCCCTCTTCATTCTATTCTTATTCAAATCAAGGTATAAATCAATCAATAAAAACTTTGGATAAAATAAAGATTAATTTTAATTTTTTAAAAAAATTAAAAGAGGACAAACAGAAAAAGAAGGAATCAAAAAAAAGAGAGGAAATGATGTTGGAGAAGAGGATTTGAATTCTTTTGAGAGATTCTTCAAGACATTACCACAAGAATACATTGATAAACTTAAACTACTCCTTTCTCACGATGCTCTTCTTACTGCTCAAAATATGGTCAAGAATCCTTCATTTGAGTCATTCTCAAATTTAAAGTGGTTGATATTGGAGAACTGGGAAGGTCAAAGTGATTATTCTATTTCAAAGAGTTCTCAACATTCTGGAAGATTTTCTTTATGGTTGAAACGTCCGAGATCAATGAAAGGAAGAGGAGTTTCTCAATTTCTACCTTTCAATAATTTAAGCTGTCCTTTCTTCTTGTATTCATTTTGGATCAATTTATCTTCTTTAAATATCACAGACTATGATTCTCAAGATAAACTCAGGTTTCTTTCTTTTTTTGATTTCTTTTGATTTCTTCATTAATCCTTTTTATGTAAATTCATTCAGATTATATACATTCTTACACATTATTTATCAAGATGGTTCATCATCACATTCAGATTATGTCCCTCTTTTAGTTGAGCCATCAAAACTTAGGGTACAAAAACCATGGCATCATGTTGTCTATTTGATAAATTTAGATCCTAAACCAATTTCATCAACAATGATCTTTTTTATTCACAATAGTACTGAAATTGGTGAGGTGAGAATAATTAAAATCAAAACATTTATATTTTTTGTTGATTCATAATAATTAATAATTAAATTTCTCAATATAGGTCTTTATTGATGATGTATCACTCTGGATTTGGCCCTTTCAAACTTTAATCTCTCAAAATTTTGATATTTCTTCTATTTCTTCAAGTTTAATCTCATTTGAACCACAAAGGAAATGTATCCAAAAAATCTTAAATTTTCACTCTCCTTCAAACTCTATCCCAAAAACTTCAATCACTCTTGTCACTCATTTCACTCTTGATCGTCTCACCCATTTTGTTTGTTTTTTTTTATTTTATTTTTATTTTATTTTTGATTTATTTGATTTATTTGATTATAATTTATTCTCTCATTTTTAGATGATGCAAATGGATTCTTGGGATGGACCATTTTCTTTGAGTATCTATATTCAAGAAAAAAATGCAAAAGATGAGATAGAACTTGTTAGAGCTCTTGTCTCTGAACCAAAGATTAACAAATATGCTACAATTAAAATCTTTATGGAAAGAGGAGAAAATTGTGAATATCCAATTAATGTTTGAATTATTTCTTATTTATTAATTGATTAATTTGTTATTGACCCAAATTTAATTTTTTATTTTTTATCTATTCAAAAATCCCTTAGGCTCTTAGAAATTTAGCGATCAGCGGAGTCTCAACAAACTATTGGCTCATGTTGGATGTTGATTTAGTTCCAAGTTTTGATACACATGCTCTTGTATTATTATTCTACCTATCCGAATTTTTTCTTTTTTTTTTTCAAATTCAAATCTTCATCTAAAATAAAATAAATTGAAAAGATTCAAAAGGAAATTGATGATTTCTTTCAATTAAATAAAAAGACAATATCCCCTGCTTTTGTTATCCCATCATTTGAATTTAGAGCTTCTTCAGTTCGTCCGACTACAAAAGAAATGGTAACTATTAATTATTTTCTTTTTTTTTTTGAGATTTTGCAATCATTCTTCCAAAATATATTAGGTGGTATCACTCTTATCCGAAGGGATTTTAACACCTTTTCTCTTTCATAAAAAAGTTTCAGCTCAATTTCCAACGAATTATAAATATTGGAGTTATAGTAAAATTTTGATTTATTTATTCGTTTATCACAATTTTTTTTCCCAAATTTTTTTTTCAAAAAAATAACAAATAAATAAATAAATAAATAAAAGCAAATAATACCTATAAAGTATCTTACCAAGAAGATTGGGAACCATATGTAATCACAAATGCTCGAACTATTGTATATAATGAACTTTATTTAGGATATGGAGGAAATAAAGTTGTTTATACTTCTGCCCTTCAAAAAGCTGATGTTGAATTTTATGTTCTATCTTCTCCTTTTGTCCTTCATTACCCTCATGCAATCTCTTCTTCAAAACAAAAATGGCTTGAAGATCGAAAGATTCAACTTGCTCTAAAGCACTTGAGCATCACCACATTGTAATAATAATATTGTGAATAGTCAAAAAAAAAAATAGAATGTATAATAGAAAACAAAAAAAAAAAAAGTAAAGAAAGAAAGAAAGAAAGAGAAAAGATAAACTTTGAGTTGTTTTAAATACAATAATTTTATTTTCATTATAACATTCAACATATTCAATATTCAAAAAAAACACACACACATAATTTTTTTTCAAACAAAACAAAAACACAAAAAACAAATACACACATATATCGTTTAAGAATTACAATTTTTTGTTTGCAGTAGAGTTCCCTTTGCATTTCTCTGCTTTCTCAGAATCTTTTTTAAATTTTGCTAACTCTTTTTTCATCTTGGCCATCTCTTTTTCCATTGTTTCAATGACTGATTTTTTCTCTCTGCATTCTTTTTCTAATCTATAAATGTATTCCTTCTTTCTTTCTCTACTTCTTTTTGCTGCGCGTCTATTTCTTTCTTGTCTATATTGTTGGAGAAGAACAGGGTCAGCTAAAGTTCTTGGTGAAGGGGGTGGAAGGAGTTCCTCTTCAGGATTTCTCTTGAGTTTCTTTTGTCTACGCCCTCTTTTTCTTGGTTCAATGGAAAGAGTATCAAGAGTTTGTTGTTGTTGTGGGTCTTTTTCAGTTTCAGCTTCAGCATCAACTTCAGAGTTTCTTTCAATATCAGAATTCGTTTCATCATCATCTTCTTCGCTAAGGAATGCATCAAAGTATTGATAGTCACAATCTTTGAAGTATTCTCCTTTCGCTTCACTTTCATCTTTGATTTGGATATTATTAGCTTGTTTAGTTGGGGTTGTGACTTCTGGAGACTCCTCTTTCTTGGTTTGCTTTAAGACAGCTTGTGAGAGGACGAGTGTGGCAGGATTTAAGATTGGGGAGAGGGTTTTCATGGAAGGGGGAAGAGGGAAGCTTTGCTCTTGTTGGTCTCCTTCATAAGTATAGGGTTGTTGTTGATGGAATTGGATACGAAGAGTTTCTTGTTGGATTTGGTGTTGGTGGAGGTTATTTTGTTGAATTTGGTGTTGAATTTGTTGTTGGATTTGTTGTTGTAATTGGTAGTGTTGGGTTGGGTTATAAGAGTGTTCGAAATTGGGTGGATAAGTTTGGAAATTGGGACGATAGCCTTGAGAGTGGTGATAAGGAAGAGGGAAAGGGTTTGTAGAATATTCATAAGAGTGGATGACTCCAGTTGTGTCTAGCACACCTTGTTCACAATTCTCAGGGACATAGGAGGTCTCATATCCTTTATGGAGGTCGGCTTCAGCAATTGGGAAGAGGTGTTCGTTTTCTTGTTGGAATGTGTTGGAGTTAATGACCTCATAATAGTCAATGGGTTTATGTTGTTGTGGTTGTGGTGGAAGTTGTTGTTGTTGGAGAATGCGTTGTTGTTGCTGGACTTGTTGTTGTTGTTGGATTTGGTAGAGAAGTTTAGCTTGTTGTTGTTGGACTTGTTGTTGTAATTGTTGTTCTGGTTGTGGTTGTGGTTGGACTTGTTGTTGTTGTTGATGACCATATGCACCTGACATTGTTGGGGACTGAAATGTCTGTGTTCCGAAAAAAAAGAGAAAAAGAGAAAGAAGAAAGAAGAAGAAAAAAAAATAGTAATTGCAGGTTAGAAGAATGAGTCAGAAGAAAAAAGAAAAAATT
>Ga0209960_1001678_pt1 | contig 26879 bp, 25 predicted proteins | sample ThiBiot_500_plan_2_FD_183947 | JGI IMG/M metagenome (GOLD analysis project Ga0209960, IMG submission 183947) | Wastewater bioreactor microbial communities from Cape Town, South Africa - Thiocy_expt_500_plan (SPAdes) | ecosystem: Engineered > Bioreactor > Thiocyanate-remediating >...
TGCTCCCCACGCTTTCGTGCATGAGCGTCAGTGCAGGCCCAGGGGATTGCCTTCGCCATCGGTGTTCCTCCGCATATCTACGCATTTCACTGCTACACGCGGAATTCCATCCCCCTCTGCCGCACTCCAGCTTTGCAGTCACAAAGGCAGTTCCCAGGTTGAGCCCGGGGATTTCACCTCTGTCTTACAAAACCGCCTGCGCACGCTTTACGCCCAGTAATTCCGATTAACGCTTGCACCCTACGTATTACCGCGGCTGCTGGCACGTAGTTAGCCGGTGCTTATTCTTACGGTACCGTCATTCACCCCCTGTATTAGAGAGAGCTTTTTCGTTCCGTACAAAAGCAGTTTACAACCCGAAGGCCTTCATCCTGCACGCGGCATTGCTGGATCAGGCTTGCGCCCATTGTCCAAAATTCCCCACTGCTGCCTCCCGTAGGAGTCTGGGCCGTGTCTCAGTCCCAGTGTGGCTGGTCGTCCTCTCAGACCAGCTACAGATCGTAGGCTTGGTAAGCCTTTACCCCACCAACTACCTAATCTGCCATCGGCCGCTCTGTTAGCGCAAGGCCTTGCGGTCCCCTGCTTTCATCCTGAGATCTTATGCGGTATTAGCCACTCTTTCGAGTAGTTATCCCCCACTATCAGGCACGTTCCGATGTATTACTCACCCGTTCGCCACTCGTCAGCATCCGAAGACCTGTTACCGTTCGACTTGCATGTGTAAGGCATGCCGCCAGCGTTCAATCTGAGCCAGGATCAAACTCTTCAGTTCGATCTTAAATTTTTGAAGCCTCTCGGCTTCCACTCATTGACGGATTTGAAGTGTTTTACCACTTTTACTGTCCATGAGCGTTTGGTCTTGCGACCAGGCATCTTGCAATGCCCGCCACAGTCTTCAAACGCCCACGCTTATCGGCTGTATGTTGTTAACGTTCCCGCAAAAAGATCGCTCTTTTTGCAAACCCCGCTGCGATCAGCAGAGCCTCGTATTATGACAGGTTTTTTTATTTCCCGTCAAGACTGAAGGTCTTTCGCGCTTCAGTCCCTTGACTTTTTTCACCTCTCAGCACCCTGAAGTACTGAGCAGCGAAGCCTTGCATTGTACATCGAAAAATCGATGGGATGCAAGAGATTGAAGATTTTTGATTAGTCTCTCAAGAACCTCAACCGCCCTGCATCGCAAGGGAGATGAATCATACCATGGCTTGTGCGCACTTTGTCAAAGTTGCCACTTGGCCAGCAGTTTTTCGGGACTCAGGTTGTCATACGCCTCGAAAGGCTGGTGGATCCAGGGGTTGGTCGGCAGGAACTCCACCGTGTAGTCCGGCGTGAACGAAGACACCCCTTTGGTCCAGATCACCGCACTGCGCAACTCCGTGATCGGTGCGTAGTTGTTCTTGAGCATGTCGATCACCGCATGCAGTGTGTGCCCGCTATCTGCCAGGTCATCGACAAGCAACACACGCCCTGCAATCTCGCCCTTGGGGGTCGTGATGAAACGCGCAATGTCCAGGTGTCCGCGCACTGTGCCAGCTTCGGCACGGTAGGAACTCGTGGACATGATGGCCAAAGGCTTGTCAAAGATGCGACTGAGGATGTCGCCCGGACGCATGCCGCCACGCGCCAGGCAGAGAATGGTGTCGAACTCCCACCCGGATTGGTACACCCGCAGCGCCAGTTTCTCAATCAGATTGTGGTACTCGTCGTAGCTCACGTAGAGGTGTTTGCCGTCTTCAGTCAGCATGGATACTCCTTTTTTATAGCATCTAGCGCTTTGGATACTGGGCCGATTGGCCTTTTCAGGACTGAAACGGCTGCTGCATCACAATGGTGTGATCGCGGTCCGGGCTGGTGGAGATGAGGGCCACGGGCACCCCAGTCACCTTCTCGATGCGCTGCAGATAGAGGCGGGCATTGGCCGGCAATGCCCCGTACTCCGTCACACCGACCGTGGATTCACTCCACCCCTCCATGACTTCATAGACGGGCGTGCAGCGTGCAATCTCGTCGGCACCCATGGGCAGCAGATCGATGTACTCGCCGTCGAGCATGTAGCCGGTGCAAAGCTGCAACTCTTTCAAGCCATCCAGGACGTCGAGCTTGGTGATGCACAAGCCACTCAACCCATTGACCTGAGCGCTGCGCTTAAGCAAAGCAGCGTCAAACCAGCCGCAGCGTCGGCTGCGCCCGGTGGTCACGCCCTTCTCGGCGCCCACGGTGCTCATATGGTAGCCAGGGGTTCCAGGGGTTTGCCAGTCCAGTTCCGTAGGGAAAGGCCCGCCGCCAACGCGTGTGCAATAGGCCTTGGTGATCCCCAGGATGTAATGCAACAGCCCCGGCCCCACGCCCGCGCCTGCGGCTGCGTTACCCGCCACACAGTTGCTGGACGTCACATAAGGATAGGTTCCATGATCCACATCCAGCAGCGTTCCCTGCGCCCCTTCGAACAACAGGTTCTGACCGCCGAGATGCGCCTCGTTGAGTTCACGCGACACGTCCGCCATCATCGGCAGAAGTTGCTGGGCGTGCCGCATGGCCTCGTCAAAGACGGGCTGGAACTGAATCTTGCCTTCCTGCACATAGGGCTGCAGCGTGGGACCAAAATCAAACTGGGTGGAGTGCAGGTAGGTGGCAAGCACATGGTTGTGCAAGTCAAGCAGCTCCCGCAGCTTGGCGGCAAAGCGCTCTGGAGATTTGAGATCCTGCACACGCAGTGCCCGGCGCGCGATTTTGTCCTCGTAGGCCGGTCCGATGCCACGCCCGGTCGTACCGATTTTCTCGGTGCCACCCTTCTCACGCGCCGCCTCGCGCGCGAGATCCAATGCCACATGGAACGGCAGAATCAGGGGACAGGCTTCGCTGACACGCAGGCGCGAGCGCACCTCGACACCCGCACGCTCCAGCCCTTCGATTTCCTCGAACAGCTTGGCGGCCGACAGCACCACCCCGTTGCCGATGTAGCACTTGACGCCGGCACGCATGATGCCACTGGGAATGAGGTGCAAGGCCGTTTTCACACCGTTGATCACCAGGGTGTGCCCAGCGTTGTGGCCACCCTGGAAACGCACCACTCCCTGGGCACTTTCCGTCAGCCAATCGACCAGCTTGCCCTTGCCCTCGTCGCCCCATTGGGTTCCCACCACGACAACGTTGCGACCTTTGGAAATATTCATTTTCAACCCGTTTTGCAATTTCAATTCGTTCAACCCATAGGGCGCACAAGCCACCGGCCATCGACCTGCGCCAGCTCACGATCGCACTGGAACTCGTCCACTTCGCTCTCGTGTCCCGGAAATACGCATACGACGGTCTGCCCTTGCGCCCGAAGATCAGCAACGGCCTGCCTCCATTCCGCCGCATCGCCCCAGTACGCGCGGATGGCGGGCTGCAAGGGGCGCGACGGCGTGGCCATGGCGAGTTGCTTGACGTCCAGGCTGAAGCCCGCGGCAGGACGATTGCGCCCAAATGCAGAACCCACCTCGTCGTAGCGCCCGCCGCGAACCAGTGCGTCACAGGCAGCGTTGGCATAAATCGCGAATCGGGGTCCGCTGTAATAGGCATAACCACGCAAATCAGACAGATCGAAGAGCACCTGGCACCCCCCGATCCGATCAGCCAGCCAGCGCAAGCTGGTCAAGTGCGCTGCAATCCCTGGAATGTGCTGCAACACCCGAGCGGCTTCATCCAGCACGCTTCTGTCCCCATAGAGCTGCATCAGCGCCAGCAAACCCTCTCGAACATGAACAGGAAAGCCGCGCGTGACCGCCGCAAGTTCACTGCCATCCTTGGCGGCAAGTGTTGCGTAGACACGGCGCAGGGTTTCCGCATCGGCCAGTACGCCAGCGAGCAGGGATCGCACAATGCGTACATCCGCCATGTCCACGGTGTAATCACGAACACCGGCAACATCAAGACATGAACGAGCCAGTCCCAGGGCCTCCAGGTCGGCTTCCAGGCCGGCATGTCCGTAAATCTCTGCGCCAAACTGCAAAGGCTCGCGCGTGGCATGCGGGCGGTCTGGCCAGGTATGCAGCACCGGACCGCAATAGCACAGGCGCGCGACACCTTGGCGATTGAGCAAATGCGCGTCGATACGCGCCACCTGCTGCGTGGTATCGGCACGCAGCCCCATCATGCGCCCCGAAATCTGATCAACCAACTTGAAGGTCTGCAGATCCAACGCCTCGCCAGCGCCGGTCAATAAAGATTCCAGATGCTCCAGCAAAGGGGGCATGACAAGTTCATAACCGTAGCTGCGCGCAGTATCGAGCAAGCTTCGGCGCAGTTCTTCGATGTTTCTCGCCTCAGAGGGCAAAACATCGGCAATATGATCCGGCAGGACCCAAGCAGACATGGAAGGTGGAGGCTCTGTGAAAAGAGAGATTCTACCGGCTGGGGCTCAGCACCCTGGGAGGGCAACAGGCAGCGCTCAGACAATCAGCAGAATCGCCACCCCGGCCAGGACACTGAGCAACCCCAGGAACCGGATCTGCCCATCGCGCAGTTCGATGATTTGTCGGAACCAGGCCCGCCAATGCGCTGGAAACGCGAGCGGCAACACCCCTTCCATCACGAAAAAGAGCGCAAGCGCCAGCCAGATGGAATCCCCCCAGGGCATGGGTATGTACCACGGCTCCGCAGCCATCAGCGGGCAGCCGCCCCCGTGGCACCCGACCCCCTGAGGGCCTTGAAGAAGTCCGACGCTGCCGGGTCCAGAACCAGGATATCGTTCTTCTTACCCAGGCTGGCCTTGTAGGCATCCAGACTGCGCCAGAACTGGGCAAACTGCGGATCTTTTCCGAAGGCCTCAGCGTAAATCTTCGCAGCCTCAGCATCGCCTTCCCCCTTGACCTTCTGGGCATCCCGGTAGGCATTGGCGATGGTGATTTCGCGCTGGCGATCGGCATCGGCACGGATTTTTTCGCCCTCAGCGGCTCCCGTGGAGCGCAGCTCGTTGGCGACCCGCTTGCGTTCTGCTTCCATACGGCGGTAAACAGATTCGGTAATGGTTTCCGCGTAGTCCACGCGGGTGATGCGGACATCAACCACGTCCACACCCCAGGGCTTGGCACCCTTGACCGCCTCCAACACTTCCCGCTTGACATCCGCCATCAAGGCTTCCCGCTTGAGCGAAATCAGTTCCTTGACGGTACGCTTATTGATCTCTTCCTGGAAGGCATTGCGCACCACACGATTGAGCTGCATAGCCCCTGCACTTTCATCCAGCCCCACATTGCGGATGTAGTCGGAGGGATCTGTGATACGCCAGCGCACATACCAATCGATCACGACACGCTGCTTTTCTGCCGTCAGAACTGGCTCGGTATCCGAGCTGTCGAGCGTGAGCAAGCGCTTGTCAATATAGGAAACGTTCTGGAATGGTGGCGGCAGTTTGAAGTTCAACCCCGGCTCGGTGATGACCTCCTTGATCTGCCCCAAGGCATAAACCACACCGAACTGGCGCTGATCCACCACAAAGACCATGGAGCTGAACAAGGCCAGCAGCACCAGAATGGATGTCGCGAAAAAACCAAGCTTGTTCACATTGCTCTCCTAGCGGGATTCCCTGTCACGCGCACGCCCCAGGTCGCGCGATCGGGCGTCCGTGGATGAAGGCGTCACGGCAGGCACGGCGCCTGCAGCAGTGCCAGACGGGACAGCAGCAGCCTCCTGTGGAAGGACCGATGGCTGCGATGCGCTCTGCATGATTTTGTCCAACGGCAGGTAGAGAAGATTCCCCCCCTGACGCGAGTCAATCAGAATCTTGGTCACATTGGCGTAGATCTGCTGCATGGTATCGAGGTACATGCGATCGCGCGTGACCTGCGGAGCCTTCTGATACTCTGCCAGCACAGCGCTGAAGCGCTGCGCATCACCCTGCGCCTGGGCCACGATACGCGCCTTGTAAGCCTCGGATTCCTCTTTGAGGCGTGCCGCAGAGCCCACGGCACGGGGCACCACATCATTGGCGTAGGCCTGAGCTTCATTCTTGGCACGCTCCCGTTCCTGCCCCGCCTTGAGCACATCGTCGAAAGCGGCCTGCACCTGCTCAGGTGGCCGCACGCCTCCCTGCTGCAGGTTGATGCCTACGATCTCGACCCCGACCTTGTAACGGTCCAGAATGGTCTGCATCAGTGCGCGCACGCGGGGAGCAATCTGGTCGCGCTCCTCGGCAAGTGCCGAATCCATGCGCATCTTGCCCACCACCTCACGCACCGCAGTTTCGGCAGCGTGCACAACCGCATCTGCAGGATTGCGGCTCTCGAACAACCAGGCGCGCGCGTCGTTGAGTCGGTACTGCACGGCGAATTTGATTTCGACGATATTCTCGTCCTCGGTCAGCATGGCCGAATCCCTCAGACCCGTGGCCTTGATGATGGTGTCGCGGCCCACGTCCACCGAACGGATTTGGGTCACGAAGACGAGTTCGTGGCGCTGGATCGGATAGGGCAAGCGCCAATTGAAGCCTGCCCCAACGGTTCCCTTGAACTTGCCGAACTGGGTGATCACCGCCTGTTGACCCTCCTGCACGATGAAAAAGCCCGTGCTCAACCAGATCAGCAGTGCAATCGCGGCAATCAGTCCCACACCGACGCCCGCACTTTTCATGTCGGGCTGGTATCCGTTACCCCCGTTGCGCTCGGGGCCACGGCCACCGCCGTTGCGATTGCCAAAAAAACCCGAGAGCTTGCGGTTGAGATCACGCCAAAGCTCATCCAGATCAGGGGGTTGCGCCCCGGGTCGGGAATCCCGCCCTCCCTTGTCGCCCTGCGACTCCGGCGTGGGGCGCGACCCCTCCGGGCGCCCTTCGGCACCCGAACCATCCTCTCCCCTGCCCCACCTCGGATCATTGAGGTTGAACATCCCACGCAGGCGTTGAGGCAAGGCAGCCCAGCGACGGACACTCGATTCTGAATTCATGCGCAAGTCTCAGGTTCTCGAATCAATCAATACAGGCGGATTGTGCCGAATCAACGGACATCCCCCTCCAAAGGGGCAATAAACCCTGTGGACATATCCCCGCCCCGCGCCTGGAGCACACGGCGCGCCAATTCCGCGCGCAAGCCATCCAGTCCATCGGATCGGCGAGCGCTGACGTACAAGCGCGTCAACTGCCGGCCCTCCACCTCGTAGGTGTCCCCAAGCACCGCCGGACGCAAGGCCGGCGCAAGTGCATCGAGTTTGTTGAACACCAGAATCTGCGGAATGGCATCAGCGCCGATCTCCTTGAGGACACTTTGCACCTGAGCGATCTGCTCTGGGAAATGGGGGTTGGCAGCATCCACCACATGAAGCAGCAAGTCAGCGTCCACAGCCTCCTGGAGGGTCGCCTGGAACGCCTCAATGAGGCCATGCGGCAGATCGCGGATGAACCCAACGGTATCGGACAGGGAGACTGAACAGCCTGCGGCCGCCAGATATAGCTGGCGTGTCGTGGTGTCCAAAGTCGCAAACAGCTGATCCGCGGCATAGGCACGCGCCTTGACCAGCGCATTGAACAATGTCGACTTGCCGGCGTTGGTGTAACCCACCAGCGAAATGCTGTAGACCGCTCCCCGCTCGCGTTGACGCCGCTGGGTCGCGCGCTGGCGCTTGACTCTGAGCAGCCGCTCCTTGGTGCGCTTGATGGCCTCGTCGATCATGCGCCGATCAAGTTCGATCTGCTTTTCACCCGGCCCACCACGCAGGCCTGTTCCTCCGGCCTGCCGCTCCAGGTGCGACCAACGCCTTACGAGGCGAGTGCTCAGGTACTGCAGTCGCGCAAGCTCGACCTGCAATTTACCTTCATGGCTGCGGGCACGCTGGGCAAAGATCTCCAGGATCAACAGAGTGCGATCATTGACCGGCAGAGATAGATGCCGCTCCAGATTGCGTTGCTGCGCTGGACTCAGGGACTGATCGAACAGAATCTCCTGGGCGCCATGCATTTGCGCCAGCAGACGAATCTCTTCTGCCTTGCCGCTCCCGACAAACAACGCCGCATCCGGCGCCTTCCGCTTGCAGGTCAGACGCGCCACGGGATCCATGCCCGCCGTTTGAGCAAGCAAGCTCAACTCTTCCAGTTCCGCATCGAAATGCGGCAAACCGAAATCCACCCCGACCAAAAGCACCGGCACGGACTGCCGATTGGAAGTCAAAGAGTCGCTCAAATCAGCAGGAAGAAAAATGTCGGCAGCGGCCCCGCGCCTTCGGAGCAATCAACGATGCGCTCACGCACCGCCGCTGGCGGTCTCGGCGCCATCGCTCACCGAAAAATTGACGGCACGGCCCGGCACAATCGTGGAAATGGCGTGCTTGTAGACCATCTGGGTCACGGTGTTGCGCAGCAGCACCACGTATTGATCGAATGACTCGATCTGGCCCTGAAGCTTGATCCCATTGACCAAGTAGATCGAGACCGGCACATGTTCCCTGCGCAAGGCGTTGAGGAACGGATCTTGAAGAAGTTGGCCTTTATTGCTCACGATATTCTCCGTGTTCAAAAATCATTTTTGGATGTACACCTTACCACAGCCCGGGCCCAAGGCACGAAAGTACCGGTGCGCCCCGGACCGCTGATAAGGAAGAATCAGGAACCCGCCCCATCCGCGAACGGATTGTGCGAGGTTTTCAACTCGATGCGTAAGGGGGTGCCGATGAGCTGGAACTCTTTGCGGAAGCGCCCCTCCAGGAAGCGCTTGTAGGCCTCCGAGACATGCTCCAGGGAATTTCCATGGATCACGATCACCGGTGGATTCATGCCTCCCTGGTGCGCATAACGCAGCTTGGGGCGGAACATGCCAGAGCGCTTGGGGCTCTGAAATTGCACTGCCTCCTGCAGCAAGCGGGTCAGCACCGGTGTCGGCATCTTGCACATGGCCGCCCGGTAGGCCTGGATGATTGAACTCCACAGCGGCCCCAGGCCTTGGCGCTTGCTGGCCGAGATGTAGTGCACCGCAGCAAAGCGCAGAAAGGCCAGGCGTGTTTCGATGGAGCGCTCCACCAACTGCTTTTGGTAATCGTCCACCGCATCCCATTTGTTTACCGCCACCACCACAGCACGGCCACTCTCCAGGATGTAGCCCGCAATGTGCGCATCCTGGTCCGTGATGCCCTGGGTGGCATCGAGCAGCAGCAGCACCACATGCGCGGATTCGATGGCTTGCAGAGTTTTCACGACCGAAAACTTCTCGATGGCCTCGAACACCTTGCCCTTGCGACGCAAGCCGGCAGTGTCCACCAGCTCAAAGCGCTGGCCTTGGCGTTCAAAAGGCACGCTGATGGCATCGCGTGTGGTTCCGGGCAGGTCGAAGGCCACCAAGCGCTCCTCCCCCAGCCAGGTGTTGATCAAAGTCGACTTGCCGACATTGGGACGGCCAGCCACCGCCAGTCGAATGGCCGTCTTGTCCGATGGCTCCTCGTCGTCGGGGGGGTCCTGCAAATCCAGTTTGTCGAGGGCCATTTCCACCAGGCTGCGGATACCCTGCCCATGCGCTGCAGAAATGGGATAGACCTCTCCCAGCCCCAGTTCGTAGAACTCGCTGAGCTGCGCCCCCTCCTGCATGCCCTCCGCCTTGTTGGCGACGAGGATGCAATGCTTGCCCAGGCGCCGCAAGTAATTGGCGATGTCGTGATCCTGTGCTGAGAGCCCGGCACGGGCATCCACGACAAAAACCACCACATCGGCTTCGGCAACGGCTTGCTGCGTCTGCCGGGCCATTTCCCGGTAGATGCCGCTGGTGGCTTCAGGCTCGAATCCCCCGGTGTCGATGACGATGTACTCATGCTTGCCCAATCGGCCATTGCCGTAATGGCGATCCCGGGTGAGACCGGCAAAATCAGCAACGATGGCGTCGCGGGTCTTGGTCAGGCGATTGAAAAGCGTCGATTTGCCGACGTTGGGGCGACCGACCAGTGCGATAACGGGCTTCATGCGGGGAGAGTTCCGTTCAATCTGGCCGGTAGCCAAAAACATTGCCATTGCGCGTGACCACCACCAGGGTGTCGGCTGCCACGACCGGTTGAGCGGCAATAGCGCTCCCGTCGGTGCTCAGACGGTTCAGTGGCGCACCATCTTCGCGCGACAGCAGGTGCACCCAACCCGTATCGTCGCCTACCACAACCGAGCGACCCAACGCCAGTGGCGCTGTGAGGCGGCGATGCTGCAGACGCTCGGACGTCCACAGGCGCGTGCCATCGCTGCGCCGCCAAGCGATCAGCGTGCCATTGCTCTCGGTGCCATAAACGGCAATGTCATTGCCGCCAAGGCCCTGCCCACCGCCGGCCCTTTGCGCCCACTGCAAGTTTCCGCGCGCAGCGTTCACACACCCCGCTGCTGCCTGGAACGCACGGACGCACACCGCATCGTCCATACGGCTGGCCGGTCCAACCAGCTCCACGAGCCGCTCCACGTCGTTCGTTCCGCGCGAACTGGCCACCGGAGCTTCCCATCGCACCACTCCTGTGTCCGGGTTCATGCCCACCAGACGACCGGACTGACCGACGACCAGGGTATCGCCTACGGCGAGCAGGACACCCTGTTGCCGCAGGACCAAGGGATCCCCTGGACGTACCTGGTTCCACAGACGTGTACCGTTCTTGGCATCCCAAGCCGATACGGATCGGTCGGAGCCGAGTACGAACACGCGCGCGCCCGCCACCAACGGAGCCGTGAAGACCTGCGCCCCCAGCCGTTTGCGCCAGATCACCCGGCCGGACTCCAGCACGATGAGTTCATTGTCCCGCGAGACCACGGCAGCATAGCGGCCGTCACTTCCCACCCCCGCGGACAGAGGCACCCCTAACGCAGCGCGCCACACATCACCACCGGTCCGCGCATCCAAGACGGCGACGACCCCATCTGCCGACGCCAGCGCTAGTTGACCGCTCCCGGCGTGAACGGCCAGAGGCATCTCCTGCACGGGACCGATCCTGGCAGTCCAAGCCTGCCGCACACCCAGGACAGGTATATTGGGCCCCAGATCAGCAGGCTTGGGTTTGCCCGAATCGCCACCCCACAGCGAGCACCCTGCGAGGGATGCGCCCAGCGCCAGGATCAGCCAGGCGCGCACCAGGCCGCGCCTCGCGCTCACTTGGCCACCTCCGCGGTGGCAGGCATTTTCGGTTGCTGCCCCAGGGCATTGAGCTTGATTTCCACAAGACGCCGGTATTCCGCAGCGTCCTGGAAGGCGCTCCAGGCGCGCGCGTATTCTTCGGCGGCCTCCTGCGTCTTGCCCTGCTGCAATAGCACGTCACCCTTGCGGTCAGCAACCAGGGCGGTGTACTCGGGGGCCATCGGAGAAGACAACTGCTTGAGCGCTTCGTCGTAGGCCTTTTCTTCCATGAGAAGGGCTGAGAGACGCAACCGGGCCAGGGCCTGGTGTCCGTCATCCCGCGCATTGTCGGCGACCCATGTCAAGGCTGCCTTGGCCAGCGCGGCATTGCCCGCCGCCGAGGCTGCCTTGGCCACCGCCAGGCCTGCCAGGCCTGCCTGCGTCGTCCCGGCAAACTTGCTGCGCATATCGCTGAAGGCCTGCTCCAAACGGGCCGAGTCCTGGGCCACCGTGGCAGCATCAATGGTGTCGAGCAAGGCGGCGGCCTGCCCTGCCTGCCGGCCTTGCCAGAACTGATAGCCATTCCAACCCGCCAGCGCCACGGCAACCGCCAGCGCCACAGAGCTGATGGTATTGCCCCAGGCATTCCAGAAATGCTTGAGCTGATCGAGCTGTTCCTGCTCTTCGAGATCGAGATGATTTGCCATGGCTTGACTATGGGTTTAACGCTGGGATTGTAGGTGGCCCGCCCAGGCAGCCAGATCCTGCAGGGAATACTCGCTCTGCTGGCCTCCCGCGCCGTCGCGCAGCGCCTTGACCAGCACGTTGCCGCGCGCGAGCTCGTCTGCACCAAACACCAAGGCGAACGCCGCTCCGCTGGCGTCGGCTTTCTTGAACTGGGATTTCATGCTGCCCATGCCCTCGGAGGGGCCGGAAGGACTGTGCATCTGCACGCGCACATCCAGGGCACGCAGCCCCTGCAAGGTGCGCATGGCCACAGGCAGGGCGCTGGCATCGGGAATCACTGCATACGCATCCAGAACCGGCGCCCGGAAACCCGTCTCCTGCTCCTTGAGCAACTCGAGCACGCGCTCTACACCCAGCGCCCAGCCTACCGCGGGGGCCGGTTTACCACCGATCTGCTCGATGAGGTAATCGTAGCGCCCACCACCGCATATCGTGCCTTGCGCACCCAGGCGATCCGTGACGAACTCGAACACCGTGAGGTTGTAGTAGTCCATGCCGCGCACCAGGCGCGGATTGAACCGCCAGGCCACTCCATTGGCATCGAGGATGGCCTTCACGGCGTTGAAATGCGCCAGCGATGCCTCCCCCAGGTAATCCACCAGGCGCGGCGCAGCCTCCACGACGGCTTGCATCGCCGGATTCTTGGTATCAAGAATGCGCAGCGGGTTGGTATAGAGCCGCCTGCGCGCCTCTTCGTCGAGTTGGGATGCGTTCTGCTCCAGGTAGGCGATCAGCGCCGCACGGTGGGCCTTGCGCTCATCGGGTTGCCCCAGACTGTTGATTTCCAGCCGGACATCAGCCAGCCCCAGCTCCTTCCACAGGGCATCGGCCAGCAGGATCATCTCGGCGTCGATTTCAGCCCCATGAAATCCCAGCGCCTCCGCACCGATCTGGTGAAACTGGCGATAACGCCCGCGCTGCGGCCGCTCATGGCGAAACATCGGGCCCATGTAGTACAGCCGCTTGCCGCCGTCATAGAGCAGCGAATGCTCCACCGTGGCGCGCACCACGCCAGCCGTGGATTCGGGACGCAGTGTCAGTTGCTCTCCATTGAGGCGGTCCTCAAAGGAGTACATCTCCTTCTCCACGATGTCCGTGACTTCGCCCAGTCCGCGCACGAACAATGCCGTGGGCTCGACGATAGGGGTGCGGATGTTGCGGTAGGCATACCGGGCCATCAGCGTACGGACCTTTTCTTCCAGCCACTCCCAGCGGGCCGAATCAGGGGGCAGGATATCGTTCATACCCTTGACCGCGACCAGTTTCTCGGCCTTGGCGACAGGGGCTGCCTTGGTGTTTTCTATATTCACAGCGTCGATTGCTTGGATAGGGGTTGCGTCGGGGTGCCGTCCTGCTGCGGAGCACCGTCCTGGGTGGGCCGGGGCGCATGGCCCACAGCCTGGCTTTAGTGCTGCTCCGTGGTCTGGCCAAACCGCTTTTCGATGTAGTCCTGCACGATCTGGTGGAATTCCTGAGCAATATGGTCGCCGCGCAGGGTCAGGGCCTTTTCGCCGTCGATGTATACCGGCGCCGCGGGGGCTTCGCCCGTGCCGGGCAGGCTGATGCCTATGTCTGCGTGCTTGCTCTCGCCAGGGCCATTGACGATACACCCCATGACCGCGACCCGGAGGCCTTCGACCCCCGGATACTGCTCACGCCAGATGGGCATTTGCGCCCGCAGGAAGTCGTCGATCTGCTTGGCCAGTTCCTGGAACGTGGTGCTCGTGGTACGGCCGCATCCAGGGCAGGCCGTCACGCTGGGCACGAACATGCGCAAGCCCAGTGCCTGCAGGATCTCGGAGGCCACCACGACTTCCTGTGTGCGCGCCTCCCCGGGTTGCGGCGTCAGCGAGACACGGATCGTGTCGCCTATGCCTTCCTGCAGCAGCACGGACAACGCCGCCGCAGAGGCCACCGTGCCCTTGGTGCCCATGCCTGCCTCGGTCAGCCCCAGGTGCAAAGAGTAGTCACAACGCCGCGCCAGCTCGCGGTAGACGGCAATCAGGTCCTGCACGCCACTGACCTTGCAGGACAGAATGATCTGGCTGCCATCCATCCCCATGTCTTCAGCGCGGCGGGCCGAGCCGATGGCCGAAGCAATGAGCGCCTCGTACATCACCTGCCTGGCATCCCAGGGGTTGGCACGCTGGCTGTTGGCGTCCATCAGGCTGGCGAGCAGCTCCTGGTCCAGGCTGCCCCAGTTCACGCCGATGCGTATGCACTTGTTCCAGCGCATGGCCGCCTCGATCATCTGGCCGAACTGGCGGTCGCGCTTGTCGCCCTTGCCGACGTTACCGGGGTTGATGCGGTACTTGGACAGCGCCTGCGCGCAATCCGGGTATTCCGTCAGCAGCTTGTGGCCGTTGTAGTGGAAGTCGCCCACCAGAGGCACATCGACGCCCATGCGGTCGAGCTGCTCCCGGATGTAGGGAACCGCCTGGGCGGCCTCGGGAGTATTGACGGTGATACGCACCAATTCGGAGCCCGCCTGCGCCAGCTCCTTGACCTGAATGGCGGTGGCAATGGCATCGACCGTATCGGTGTTCGTCATGGACTGCACGCGCACGGGCGCGCCGCCCCCCATGGTGACCACGCGTGCGCCCCAGACGGCCCGCGCCTGCCGCGTGATCCTGCGCAGCGGCGCAGCGATGGCAATAGGGTGGTTGTCTTGCGTCAGCATCAGGGTTTGACCTCGAACCGTGCCACATTCTCGCGTGCCACCGCGGCCAGGTCGAAGCGCTGTCCACGGACAAACACCTCAGTGACATCGGCCTTGCCGATGACGACCGCATACGGGGGCTTGCCCTGCACCTTGACGCCTTCTCCGGCCTCCACGATGCGCTGCAGTATGGTCGCACCCGTCGCATCCCGCACCTGGACCCAGGAGGGGCCGCGTGCGCGCACCACCAGCAAATCATCGGCACCCGGGCTGAGCGCCTCGCCCGACGGCGCAGCTGCGGCCGGCGCTGCCAGGGCCTCGGGCGCAGGTACAGCCGCCACCGGCTCTGCCGACAATACCGCCACGGAAGCAGCCCCTTCAGACGCAGCGGGCGCCTGGGCTACCGCGGCCTGCGCCGCCGAGTCCAGCGCTGGCGCCCCCGACTGCACGGGCGCAGACTGCGCCACAGGCTTCTCGGGTGCTCCCGATGTACGGATCAGGCCCGCCATTTCCACCACCAGACCCGGGGAAAAGAAAAGCAGCGCCGCCGCCGCAAGCAGGGTGGCGACCGCCAAGGTCACCGGACGCCTGAGCAGACCAGCGACAGGCTGCCAGCGCGAGGGCTCGGAGCCATCCCGGAAGGCCGCATTCACTGGCGTGACCTCCGGTTCAAGGCGTGGTGCCTTGCTCGTGGGCATCAGGGCGAGCACAGGTGCGGCGTCGATCTTGAGCGAGCGGCACAGACTTGCAGCCAGGGCACGGGCAAACACCGCATCGGGTAACGCTGCGTAGTCGTCGGATTCAAGGGCCCGCAAACGGCTGACGGGCACCTTCAGCGCCACGGCCAACGCTTCGATGTGCATGCCCGAAGCTTCGCGCGCCGCCCGCAGCAAAGCGCCCGGAGAAGATGCCGGCGCCCCGCCGCCCCCCACAGAAGCCAAGTCCTGGGGCAAAGATGCGCTCGCCTCATTCATTGAATGCCCCCCGGTCCAGTGCGGCCGCTTCCCGTGATTGCGGATAACGCTTGCGCAACTGATCGGCCAGTTGGCGCATCGCCACGGTCTCACCCAAGGCGCGCTCCACCTTGATGCCCAGCCACAGCGACTCGGCATTGGCGAAGTCGTTGTTATTGATGCGGCGGATGTAGAACTGTGCGCGCGTGAACTCACCCTTGCGGAAAAAGAGATCCGCGAGGTTGTAGCCCACCATCGGATTGCCCGCGTCAATCTCGTAGGCACGCAGCAAGGTCTGTTCAGCCTGCGCCGCCTGACCGGCACGCGCCTGGCACAGGCCCTGGGTCATCAGCGTCTTGCTGCGCGCCATGTAGGCAGGATGGGCCAGCGCCTGGGCAAAGCGCTGATCGGCTTCGGCATACCTCTGTTGCTGGCACAGCAACCACGCCAGGTTGTGCTGCACATTGGGGTCACCCGACCGCTGGCTCAAGGCCTTGAGAAAGCTCTCCTCCGCCGCCGGCAACTCGTTGAGCTGCATGTAGATGAGCCCGCGCAGGTTGTAGGCATCGGCGAAGCTCGGATCCGCCGCCAGGGCCTGCTTGACCTCATCGAGCGCCACCGCCACCTTACCGGCTTCGAAATAACCCACGGCGAGTTCCAGCCGAATGCGGGCGCGGCGCCGGGCATCGGTTTCATCCGACGGCGTGACGATTTCCGGCCCGGCCCCTGTGACAGGCGCCCGCGCTGCACACCCCTGGAGCCACAGAACACAGACCCACGACACCAGCGCGAGCGCCAGCCGCCTGCCCCACGACCCCGCCAGGGCCCTGCCTGCATTCATGTCATGTCTCCTTATGGTTATCGGGTTGCTCCAGCACAGGCGCAATCGGTATGGTGCGCCTCCTGGCCATGCGCTCCGCAGCGCGCGTGCGATCCTGCACTTCTCCGGCAAGCTGTCCGCAGGCAGCATCGATGTCGTCGCCCCGGGTCTTGCGCACAGTGGTCACGATGCCCGCATCGCTCAGGATGCGCGCAAAGGCGGCAACCTGGGCCGCCCCGGAGCGGCGCAGCCCGGAAGCGGGAAAAGGATTGAATGGAATCAGGTTGAACTTGCACCAGACACCCGTGCCGGCGTGCCTGCGCACCAGTTCCACCAATTGCTGCGCATGCTCGGGCTGGTCGTTGACGCCATCGAGCATGCAGTATTCAAAGGTAATGAAATCGCGGGGCGCATGCACGAGGTAGCGGTTGCAGGCGTCCATGAGCTCATCGATCGGGTACTTGCGATTGAGCGGCACCAGCACATCGCGCAAGGCATCGCTGGGGGCATGCAGCGACACCGCCAGGGCGACCGGACAATCCGCCGCCAGCCGGTCCATCATGGGAACCACCCCCGAAGTGGAGACCGTCAGGCGCCGGCGCGAGATGCCGTAGCCATGGTCGTCGAGCATGACGCGCAAGGCCGGCACCAGCGCAGAGTAGTTCTGCAGCGACTCACCCATGCCCATCATCACCACGTTGGAGATGACGCGCTCCTGCGTATGCAGCCGCTGGCGTAGCGTGTGCTCCGCAAACCAGAGCTGGGAGACGATTTCGCCAGTGCTCAGATTGCGGCTGAAACCCTGGTGGCCCGTGGAGCAGAAGCGGCAGCCGACCGCGCAACCCGCCTGCGAGGAAATGCACAGCGTGCCTCTGTCGTCCTCCGGGATGAACACGGCCTCCACGGCATTGCCGCCCCCCACATCGAACAGCCACTTGACCGTTCCGTCTCCCGACCGATGCTCGCTCAGCACCGGCAGGGACTCGATGCGCGCGCAGGTCTTGAGCTTTTCGCGCAGGGATTTCGCCAGATCGCTCATCTGGTCGAAATCATGGGCGCCGCGCTGGTGTATCCAGCGGAACAGCTGGGTGGCGCGGAAGCGCTTTTCACCCAGCCGCTCGCAGAATGCGGCCAGACCGTCGAGATCGAAATCCAGAAGATTGACCGTCATGCACCCATTCCCGAAGCAGAAAAGAACAGGGCACGCGCACGCAGGCGCCGGAGCTTGAGGCGCAACGTGCCCGGCGCCATGTCAGCGCGCGTAGATGTTCATGCCGGCGAAGAAAAAGCCCACTTCCACCTGCGCGGTTTCGGCGGCATCGGAGCCGTGCACGGCATTGGCGTCGATGCTGTCGGCGAAGTCGGCGCGGATGGTGCCCGGAGCCGCCTTCTTGGGGTCGGTGGCACCCATCAGCTCGCGGTTCTTCAGGATGGCGTTCTCACCCTCGAGCACCTGGATCATGACCGGGCCGGAGACCATGAAATCGACCAGATCCTTGAAGAAGGGGCGCTCCTTGTGGACGGCGTAGAACTGCTCGGCCTCGCGGCGCGAGAGGTGCTGCATGCGGGCGGCCACGACCTTGAGGCCGGCAGCCTCGAAACGGGCGTAGATCTGACCGATGACGTTCTTGGCAACGGCGTCGGGTTTGATGATGGAGAGGGTGCGTTCGATGGCCATTTTTTGTTCCTGGACGGGTGGTTGATATTTTTTTGCCTTGCTGACAAAACCTTAGATTTTACTCTGACGAAGAAACCCGCACCGCCATCAGCGGCCGCCGCGACGCGCGCCCTGGCCGCGCCCCTCACGCCTTTGGGCCTGCCTCTGGCGCTGCAGGCTGTCCGAGCCGATGTACCCCAGCGAGGTCTTGAGCGGATCGGGCTGCCCGCTGCCTGCCGTGCGCTGGCCTTGCCGGGCGCCGGCGCCCTTGGCGGACCTGCCGGGCTCGCGGGACGCATCGCGCGGACCCTGGCTCCAGCCGCGGGCATTGTCCTTGCCGGGGCGGGCGCGGCGCGCAGCCCCATCACCGCGGGGTGCGGCCGGCGGCCGCGCCTGCACACCGGCAGCACGCATCAGGGCGGCGATGTCTGCAGCGTCGAGCTCCATCCAGGTGCCACGCGCCAGGCCCCGGGGCAGCACCATGGCGCCATAGCGTATGCGGATCAGCCGGCTCACTGCATGGCCCACAGCTTCAAACATGCGCCGCACCTCGCGGTTACGGCCTTCGGAGATGGTCACGCGGTACCAGCAGTTGACCCCCTCGCCGCCGCCGTCTTCGATGGAGCCAAACGCGGCCGTGCCATCGTCCAGCGCCACGCCCTCGAGCAGGCGGGCGCGCTCGTCCTCGCTGAGCGCGCCGAGCACGCGCACGGCGTATTCCCGCTCCAGGCCGAAACGCGGGTGCATGAGCTTGTTGGCCAGCTCACCCGAATTGGTGAACAGCAGCAGCCCCTCGGTATTGAGATCCAGGCGCCCCACGGACTGCCATTTGCCCTGCTGCAGGCGCGGCAGGCGGCGAAACACCGTGGGCCGGTTCTGCGGGTCGTCGTGCGTGACTACTTCACCCACGGGCTTGTGGTAGGCCACTACGCGCGGCGGCGGCGGGTCGATGCGCACCCGGATGGGCTTGCCGTTGATCTTGATCTGATCGCCGTACTGGATGCGCTGACCGATGTGCGCCGGCTCGTTGTTCACCGAGATGCGCCCTTCCAGGATCATTTGTTCCATTTCCAAACGCGACCCCAAGCCGGCCTGTGCCAGAACCTTGTGCAGCTTGGGGGTTTCCGCCTGCGGCTGGAGCACGCGCTTGGGCGGCGCCGCGCCTTCGACCGTGGCGCCATCGGCGTCGAACTGGCCGGAGACCACGTCGGCGAATGCATAGCCGGGTACCGCCGGCGGTGCACCGGCATCCGCCCCGGCACCTCCCTGCGGCTTGCGCCGCGCGCGCGCTGGCCGCGCCCCCTCGGGCGGCACGGAAGGCTGGACCGCTGCCTCAGAGGCGGCAGGCTGGGGCGGCAGGGGTTCAGAGGGCGAAGTGTCAATCGTCATGGCAGTGGTTCCGTAAGGCGGGCAGCGGCGGGAGCGTCGTCGGTGGGCGTGTCTGGGTCGGCAGATGGCTGGGGTTCGGCGTCGTCCGGAATGGGCAACGGCACGTCGGCCTGCGCCAGCAGGTCATCGCCCTGCAGGTCCTGCAGCAGGCGCGCCTGCGCCGCGGGATCCTCCAGCATGGGCAGTTGATCGAGCGATGCCAGCCCCAGATCGTCAAGAAACTGGCGCGTCGTCGCCAGCAGCGCCGGGCGCCCCACCGTCTCGCGGTGGCCGATCACCTCGACCCAGCCACGGTCCTCGAGCTGCTTGATGGTGAGACTGTTGACGGTCACGCCACGGATGTCCTCGATGTCGCCGCGTGTGACGGGCTGGCGGTAGGCAATGATGGCCAGCGTCTCCAGCGTGGCGCGCGAATAGCGCGGCGGCTTCTCGGGGTGCAGCCGGTCGAGGTAGACGCGCATCTCCGGCCGGCTCTGGAAGCGCCAGCCCGAAGCCACCTGCACCAGTTCGACACCGCGCTGCGCCCATTCGTGCTGCAGATCCTGGAGCAGCGCCTTGAGCGTATCGGCACCCAGCACGTCGTCAAACAGCGCACGCAGCTCGCGCAGCGGCAGGGGCTGCGGCGCGCAGATCAGGGCAGTTTCAAGGACCCGTTTGGCATCCACCGTGTTCATGGTCAGCGGTATTCGGGAAAAGGGAAGTCCCCGTCCGTGCGGGGGCACTCAAGCCACAGAGGGCAAAGAGAAACGGGGGGCTGCGGCCCATGGGGATCAGGCAGCGTCGCCGTGCGGCAAAGGCGCAGACCCGGCAACAAGAACCTGCGCCAAAGCCAGCATGCGCAAGTCGTCGCGGCCATTGTAGCCCAGGGCATCGCACCGCCACTGGGCGCGGCGGCGCGGCGGCGCGGCGGCCTAGGACGGGCGTGGCGGCAGCGCCCCCACCGGCACCGCCCCGTCCAGGCCTGCGACGGCCAGCGCCGCGCACAGGTCGGGCGGCAGGGGTGCCAGGAATTCCAGCATCTGTTCCCGCATGGGGTGCGGAAAAGCGAGCCGGAAGGCATGCAGGGCCTGGCGCTGCAGGCCGAAGGCAGGATGCCCGCCGTACAGCGTATCGGCCACGAGCGGGTGCCCGTGATGCGCCATGTGTACGCGGATCTGGTGCGTGCGGCCGGTGTGCAGGGTGCAGCGCACCCAGGACGCCTGGGCGGTGCTGGCCAGCAATTCGAAGTCGGTACGCGCCGGCTTGCCCGCGTGCAGGGCCAGGTCCACGACGGCCATGCGCAGCCGGTTGCGCGGATCGCGCCCGATGGGCGCATCCACGCGCAACTGCCGCTCCCCGCGCCAGGGCCCATGGGCCAAGGCCAGGTACTGGCGCTGCACCTGGCGCTGCGCAATCATGGCGACCAGGGCATCCATGGCGGCGCGCGTCTTGGCCACCACCATGAGGCCGCTGGTGTCCTTGTCCAGCCGGTGCACGATGCCCGCGCGCGGCACGCGGGTGCAGGCCGGGTCGTGGGCCAGCAGGCCGTTGAGCAGCGTGCCGCCCCAATGGCCGGGCGCCGGGTGCACGACCAGGCCGGCGGGCTTGTCGATGACCAGCAGGTGCGCGTCCTCGTACACCACCGCCAGCGCCATGGGCTCGGGACGAAAGGCCTGGCTCTCCTGCGTGGGGCGCAGTTCCAGCCGCAGGCTGTCGCCCGCCTTGACCCGGTGCGCCGCCTTGGTCACCGGCGTGCCGTGCAGCAGCACGGCGCCCTTGTCGATGAGCTGCTGCAGGTAGCTGCGGGAAAACTCCGTCACCGCACCCGCCAGCACGCGATCGAGCCGCTGGCCATGCTCGGCCATGCCGATGGTGAGGCTGCGCCATTCGACCTCGGGCGCCTCCGTTGCCTCGTCTTCGGCCTGATCGCCGGCAGGATCTGGCACGGGGCCAGGCTCCCGGTCTGGCACTGCCGGGACGGGCATGTCAGTGATCCACAGCGCTGCGCGCCCCGGACCACATGGGGCCGCGCTGCAAGCGGCGGGATAAGGCCCGCAGGGTCATACCGGGGTGTTGTTTCATGTCAGCGCGCCGGCAGGAAGCGCGCCGGATCCACGGGCTTGCCCTGGCGGCGGATCTCGAAGTGCAGCTTCACGCGGTCCGCATCGGTGCTGCCCATCTCGGCAATCTTCTGGCCCTTGCGCACGTTCTGGTCTTCCTTGACCAGCAGCGTCTGGTTGTGGGCATAGGCCGTGAGGTAGGTGTTGTTGTGCTTGAGGATGACAAGATTGCCGTAGCCGCGCAGGCCGGCCCCCGCATACACCACCCGCCCGTCCGCCGCGGCATGCACGGGGTCGCCGGCCTTGCCGCCGATGTCCAGCCCCTTGTTGCGGGCCTCGTCGAAACCGGCCAGCACGGAGCCGCTGGCCGGCCAGATGAAGCCCATGGCGTCGTCACCCGTGGCTGCAGGCGCGGCAGCAGGCGCGGGTGCTGCTGCTGCGGGCGCGGCGCTGGCCTCGGCCGGCGCCGAAGCGGCAGGCGCGGGCGCAGGCGCGCTGCCTGCTGCCGCCGGCTTGGACGCCGTGGCCACCGGGGCCACGGCCAGGGTGGAGGAAGCCACAGGCCGGGTCACCACGCCCGAGGGCTCGGCCACTGCCACGGCAGCCCCCACGGGCGCCACGCGCAGCACCTGCCCGACCTCGATGAGGTTGGGGTTCTCCAGGTTGTTCCAGCGGGCGATGTCCTTCCAGCTCTGGCCGTTGTCCAGCCCGATACGGATCAGCGTATCCCCGGGCTTGACGGTGTAGTACCCCGGCTTGCCGGCATTCTCGGCGCCCGGCAGGGGCTTGGCCGGAACGACTTCGGCGGTTTGCGGCTGCACCGGAACGGTCAGTGCCGTACCCCGGTCCTCGACCGGCGCCCTGGTCATGCGCGTGCTGCAAGCGGCCAGCGCCATGCTGCAGACCGCGACACCCACCCACAGACCTCGACCACGGGAAAAAAACATATGCGCTTCCAACATCCTTCAGGCAACGCCCGATTTTAGGGGGACAAAATGCACGGGCTCCAGCACGGTTTGTTTCAGCCCCTGTGCCGTCCGGTCCACCACCAGCAGCACCTGCTGCCCGTTCGCGCCGGCCATGGGCGCCACCAGGCGCCCCCCGGGAGCCAATTGCTCGCACCAGGCCTCGGGCAGTTGCGTGCCCCCGGCCGCGGCCACGATGGCTGCATAGGGTGCACCGCGCGCATAGCCCTGCATGCCGTCGCCAAAGAGCAGATGCACATTGGCCAGACGCAGGGGGCGCAGGTGGGTGCGCGCCTTCTCGTGCAGGCCGCGCAGGCGCTCGATGCTGTAGACCTCGCGCGCCAGGCAGGCCAGCACCGCCGCCTGGTAGCCGCAGCCGGTGCCGATTTCCAGCACCCGGCCCAGGCGGCCGGTGGTGCGCACGATGTCCGCGCCCAGCAGCAACTGTGCCATGCGCGCCACAATGCTGGGCTTGGAGATGGTCTGGCCCAGGCCGATGGGCAGGCTGGTGTCCTCGTAGGCCTGGTTGACCAGGGCGCTGTCCACGAAACGGTGGCGCTCGACGGCGCCCATGGCGGCCAGGACGGCAGGGTCGGTCACGCCGCCCGCTGCCAGGCGCTGCACCATGCGCGCGCGCACTGCGGCCGAGTCCAGTCCCAGGCCCGCAGGTGGGGCCATGGCGACGCTCAGGCGCGCGCTCGGGTAGGGTGCGGCCGGCGCCGCGCCCGGGCGCGCCTTGACCGGGGGCGCGGGTGCGATGCGTGCAGGGAAACCGGGGCGGCGCTGCTGCATGCCTGTGGCGGCCTCAGGCCGAGAGCCGGGCCGCCGTCTGCGCCCAGTAGCCCAGGTTCTGGTGGTCGGTCAGGTCGATCTTCAGCGGCGTGACCGAAACATGGCCCAGCGCCGTGGCATGGAAGTCCGTGCCCTCGCTGGCGTCCAGTGCCGCACCGGCACCGCCGATCCAGTACATGGTCTCGCCGCGCGGGCTGACCTGGGTGATGACGCGCTCGGCGGCATGGCGCCGCCCCAGGCGGCAGAGCTTGATGCCGCGCAGGGCTTCCAGGGGCAGGTTGGGAATGTTCACATTGAGCAGCCAGGGCGCCGGGCCGATGAGCTTCTGGGCGGTCATCTGGCGCACCATGTCGGCCGCCTTCTGGGCAGCGGCTTCGAGCTCGCCCCAGCCCTTGTCCACCTGCGAGAAGGCGATGGCGGGAATGCCGAACAGGTAGCCCTCCATGGCGGCGCCCACGGTACCGGAGTAAATGGTGTCGTCGCCCATGTTGGCACCGTTGTTGATGCCCGAGACCACGAGGTCGGGCCGGTAGCCCAGCAGGCCGGTGAGCGCGATGTGGACGCAGTCGGCCGGCGTGCCATTGACGTAGCGGAAGCCGTTGGCCGCCTGGTGCACGTACAGAGGGGCGTTGAGCGTGAGCGCGTTGGACTTGGCGCTGTTGTTGTGCTCGGGGGCCACCACCTCCACCTCGGCGACCTGCTGCAGGGCGCGGTGCAGGGCCACGATGCCCGGGGCCTGGTAGCCATCGTCGTTGGACAGAAGAATCTTCATGGTTCAGTGCGCAATTCGCGGCGATTGTAGGCGCCCGCTCCCGGCGCGGCGCCGGAGCGGCCTGGTGCCGTCGCCCGAGGGACACGACCGCCCTGGAGCGGCGCCTATGATTTTGTTTTCGATTTTCTTGACCGGAGACAAACCATGCACGCATGGCTATGCACCACCCCCACGGGCGTCGATGCCCTGACCTGGACCGAACTGCCCACCCCTGCGCCCAAGGCCGGGGAGGTGCTGGTGGAGATCAAGGCCGCGAGCCTGAACTTCCCCGACCTGCTGATCGTGCAGAACAAGTACCAGATGAAGCCCCCGCTGCCCTTCGTGCCGGGCTCGGAATACGCGGGTGTGGTGCAGGCCGTGGGCGAGGGCGTGACCCACCTGCAGCCCGGCCAGAACGTGGCCTGCCTCTCGGGCACCGGCGGCTTCGGCACCCACACCATCGCCCCGGCCGCGCTGTGCATGCCCCTGCCCCCCGGCTTCCCGCATGTGGACGCGGCCGCCTTCATCATGATCTACGCCACCTCGCACCACGCGCTGGTGGACCGTGCCCAGCTCAAAGCCGGCGAGACCGTGCTGATCCTGGGCGCGGCCGGCGGCGTGGGCACGGCGGCCATCCAGATCGCCAAGGCCATGGGCGCCAAGGTGATCGCCGCCGGCTCCACCGACGAGAAATGCGCCCTGTGCACCTCGCTGGGCGCGGACGCCACCATCAATTACGGCAAGGAAGACCTGCGCGAAGCCATCAAGCGCCTGACCGAGGGCAAGGGCCCGGACGTCATCTACGACCCCGTGGGCGGCGACTTCGCCGAGCCGGCCTTCCGCTCCATCGCCTGGCGCGGCCGCTACCTGGTGGTGGGCTTCGCCTCCGGCCCCATCCCGGCGCTGCCGCTGAACCTGCCCCTGCTCAAGGGCGCCTCCATCGTGGGCGTGTTCTGGGGCGAGTTCGCCAAGCGCGAACCCAAGGCCAACGCCGCCATGATGATGGAGCTGGCCCAGTGGTACGCCCAGGGCAAGATCAAGCCCGTGATCGACCGCACCATGCCCATGGCCGAACTGCCCGCGGCCTTTGCCCGCATGGGCTCGCGCAGCGTGCAAGGCAAGCTGGTGCTGGTCAACTGAGCACCCGGCATCGCCGGACGCCATGGCCGGGCGGCCGCTCTGTGCAAGGCATGCCGCCTCTGTCACACTAGCGGACTTTGGACAGACCCCTGTCTTCACTCCTGCCCGCCATGGCTGAACGCCTTCCCTCGGATATCGCGCGCGACACCCTCAAGCAGCTTGCCCAGCAGCGCCTGCCGCCCACGCCGGAGCATTTCCGGCAGATCTACGACGAAATTGCGGGCTGCACCTCCCCCACCCCCTTCCCCGAGCTGCCGCTGCGCCAGATCCTGCGCGTCATCCCGGGCCAGACCGCCGCGCAAAAGCGCCTGCTCGAGCAGTTCGAAGCCGCCGTGGGCCAGAAGGACTGGTCCGCACTGCAGGCCGTGCTGGTGGGCTACGCCAAGCTCGGCGGCAGCGCGCCGGTGGCCAGCCTGGACGCCGGCGCCGCGGCAGCGCCCCTGGCGTCCCCGGCCGCTGCTGCTGCGCCCAGCGCCAGCGCCGCGGCGGGCACACGCCCCGGGGTGGTGCCCAAGGAGCTGGCCGAGCAAATGGCGCGGCTCATCGAGCACACCCTGCATGGCCTGAGCAGCGACGACGCGCGCGTGCACCTGCTGGGCGAGCAGCTCGTGCACTTCCTGCGCCAGCCCGAGCCCGCGGCCAGCACCCTGCAGCTCATGCTGGGCAACTTCACCTTCCGGCTCTCGTTCGCCGCCGAAGACCAGGCCGCCATCCGCGCCACGCTGCTGGAGCTGCTGCAGCTGGTGTTCGCCAACATCACCGCGCTAAGCATCGACGACCAGTGGCTGCACGGCCAGGCCGAGGCGCTCATGGCGGCCACGGCGCAGCCGCTCACCCTGCGCCGCCTGGACGATGTGCAGCGCCGCCTCAAGGACGTGATCTTCAAGCAGACCGAGGCCAAGGGCCGCATGGTCGAGGCGCAGGAGCAGATGAAGGAGATGCTGGCCATCTTCATCGAACGCCTCTCGGCCATGACCGATGCCAGCAGCGGCTACCAGAGCCAGATGGAGCGCTGCGCCGAGCAGATCGCCCAGGCCAGCCGCATCGAGGACATCACCCCCGTGCTGGGCGAGGTGGTGCGCGCCACGCGCGCCATGGCCCTGGACACGCGCCTGACCCATGCCGAGCTGACCGAGCTGCGCGAGCGCACAGCGCAAAAGCAGGCCGAGATGGCGCAACTGCAGCAGGAGCTCGACAAGGCCAGCGCCCAGGCGCGCCACGACCCGCTGACCGGCTCGCTCAACCGCAAGGGGCTGGACGAAGTCATCGAGCGCGAAATGGCGCGTGCGCGCCGCACCGAATCGCCCCTGTGCGTGGCCCTGCTGGACGTGGACAACTTCAAGCAGCTCAACGACCGGCTGGGGCACGAGACCGGCGACGCAGCCCTGGCGCACCTGGCCCAGGTCGTGCGCACCGTGATGCGCCCGCAGGACCAGCTGGCCCGCTACGGCGGCGAGGAGTTCGTGCTGCTGCTGCCCGACACCACCCAGGAGCACGGCGTGGAGGCCATGCAGCGCCTGCAGCGCGAGCTGACCACGCGCTTTTTTCTGCGCAACGACGAGCGCATTCTCATCACCTTCAGCGCCGGCGTGGCGCAATGGATGCCCTCCGAGACGGCGACCGAAGCCATACGCCGCGCCGACCAGGGCATGTACCTGGCCAAGCGCTCGGGCAAGAACCGCGTGGTCGGCGCCTGACACGGCACCGCCCGCCATTCGCTCTGTTTTTCATAGCTGCTAGCGCTTGTGCAGCAAGCGCTGCATGCCTTTTTCCCTTGGGCTTTGCACGCGCCAGGCTTCAGGGCTAGGGAAATCCTGCGAAACCCCCCGCAGTGTTTGGTACCTGTCAGCATGCAATGGCATCCTCACAGGCCATGAAGCAAAGCAGCCTTGACCTGAACCTGAGCACCAAGAAGACCCGCAAACAGGAACTGC
>Ga0209960_1001679_pt1 | contig 26856 bp, 18 predicted proteins | sample ThiBiot_500_plan_2_FD_183947 | JGI IMG/M metagenome (GOLD analysis project Ga0209960, IMG submission 183947) | Wastewater bioreactor microbial communities from Cape Town, South Africa - Thiocy_expt_500_plan (SPAdes) | ecosystem: Engineered > Bioreactor > Thiocyanate-remediating >...
TTCGAGATGTGTACGCCACTTTAATCGTTTGTCGATGATAATACCCAAGTATCGTGTGTGTTCCAGAGGCTTGATAGTGGTGTTTTCAACTTTAACTATCACTGGATTCTTGTACTTTTTCCTTGGGGGGTTGAGATTGTTTTATTTAAATCTTTGATTAACCCTTGCAGTACCCGCCTTTTTTAAGCATTGTGATGGCAATTTATACTCTATTAAACTATTTTTTTTTTTCGTACTTTATGATCAATCTCTTGATGAATATGTCTTGTTCTATTCAATTAGAGAAAATATTATTTATATGATATTCTTTATTTACTCCTGCTTGTACAAAAAATACGTTTAACGGAATGCTCATTACAAATAAACTCAGCACAACTACAACATTGAGTTGATGTTTTTTTCTCCGTAGAGAGTTCACAAAAGGTATATCTTTTTCGTTTTCTTTGAATAGAGTTCGGATCGATATTTGATATACTTGTCTTCGACACTGGATAGCCAACAGCTGCCAGTGCATTTTGAATTTATGTTTTTTGAACGAGAATCTAACTGATGCGATACTAAAGCCAATCCTAATTCTTCAAGAAATAATCATTGAATTATTTGTTTCGTCATATGTCTGATGAGTATTGAAAGCACAAATTTGCAATAAAAGACTGAATTGACATGAAAAATAAATGTATCCTCTTTTCAATAAAATACTATCAGTATAGTCCCCAGAAATACTAATTCATGCAAAAAACTGCTGAAAAATATTTTAAAAATTTTATTTTGGGCTCAAAATTGACCCCGGCTGGTACTGCAAGGGTTAACAATGTCATTGATTTGTACTTTGGTAAATTGAGTATTTCATCGTTTAATGCATCATGCCAACCAAGTGTGATTCGATGAATTTTACGATTATATGCTTCAAGTTGTTTTAGCTTGAACCGCACTATTAAGTAAACGGTCAGTATTTGCCAAAAATATTTGACACAGTGATACGGGACCGTATACCATTACTGTAGCTCCGTAATTCTGTGTCGGCGTATTCGACTCTGGTTTATATCGTAAATTAGTGGTTAACGACCGTATTGTTTGACATCGGATCCGACAGTCGGAAATCTACGAAAACATTCGGATCCGATAAATCTTGATATACTGTTAATAGTTCAGTTCTCCTCTGTTTCAGTCACGAAAGTCTTGTTTGAGTGTATTTTTTTTATTTATACTTTTATTTTTAAATTTATCTGATAAATTAGTCGAACTTCGACACACGCATGAACAAAAAAATACAATAAAAAAATATAAAAAAAATACATTTGATTGAGTAATCTAGAAATATTGTTTATCTAAAAGATATAAAACCACAGTGTTACGAATTCAAATCCAAAATAGATGTATGAACCAGATCTCGATTTTATATACTAGTCTTTGTCTCTGTACGCTACTAATTGAAAATAATGAGAATAAGTGTCGCTTTTGTTTAATAATATTCATAGAGTGATAAATATCAAACTGGTACCAGTTTTAAAGCTTGCGTGTCAAAATTATTTAACAATAGAAATTTGAAAAATTTTACAGATTGATTATGTGCATGAAAATTTTCATTTTTAAAATTCTTTCTGAGTAATATCTCAAATATTGTCATTTAAAAATAGTCAGGAATCTACTTTTGCATTTAAATTTTGAGAATTTAAATTCAAAAGTAGATTCCTGATTTCTTATGAAATATTGTTAGTCACCCTCATCCATATATAATTTGAAAATTTAAATTCAAAACTAGATTCCTGATTCGTGAGTTCTATTGTATTTTACGGGGATGAGTGATTGTGATATAGTGTATAAATTTTCAAAATTTCACTGATGAAAGTAGATTTCTGATTTCTGCTCTGAGATTTAGGCAATGTTACTCAAGAAATGATATCATCATTTTGGAAATGATTGATTGTTATTTGCGAAAGTCATTTTCTGCTTAAAAATCTAAAATGGAGAGAGGTCATTTTTTGAAAACCGGTTCCAGTTTGAGATTTGTCATGACCTCGGAGGTTTTACTGTATTTACCGTAATACCATTACTGTAGCTCCGTAATTCTGTGTCGGCGTATTCGACTCTGGTTTATATCGTAAATTAGTGGTTAACGACCGTATTGTTTGACATTGTTTTATTTAAATCTTTGACTAGTCTTTTGAATTGTTTCGAGTTAGGATAACTCTGATTGTTTAATTTCGAAAAGCCAAACTCTCTATCTTATCTTTCGACTGTCTAGATATCGATACCGATCCCCAATGGAAGATTCTCGGCATGGTCGTTTGTGCTATAATGTTGATCACTGTTTGCATCACACTCTGTGTATTTATTTATTGTTATAAACAAGGACATATATTAAATAAAAATCAGCCTGAATTCATCTCTCATTTTCCCTACGGTAACATGGACAATCGATCGTTGTTCGTCGACGATGAACTCGTTGAAGTTCAAGATAAACTCACGAACACAATCGCAACGATTTCACCATTAAGACCTCGAGATATTCGAAAAGGTGTTTGGCAAGGTCAGAATGCGTTCGGAGGTCAATTAACTCGACCGTCGCATCCGCCTGTGATGGTCCATCGAGTTATCGAAGCTCTACCGAATGAAATCGACCGACAACAAGGCATTTCGAATGCGAATCCGAATCAAACGACGATTATTCATATTCCGAATGTTCGTCGACAAGAAACGCCCGAATACGAAATCGTCGAAGAGATTATCGAAATTCCACAGCCGATTAAAGTCAAACCACGGTTCAATAATGTTTCGGTTCGACGTGTGAGAAATTTCGATGAAAATTCTTCAATTAATGGATATTGACAATAGTTTTTTGTTTGTTTTTTTACAATAAAAATCGAAGAATCAATTCTAAATTTTAAATAATCGTCGAGTTCGAGAGAATGTTGCAATTATCTCATTGATTTTCGACATTTCTTACGCGTATTATCGCATTTTACACATAAAATAAATGAAGAACTCCGTTTTTTGGAAAAAATTGAGTTTTTTTCGGTATAATATTGCATTTTTCACATAAAAATAATGGAAAAACCGGTTTTTTCGGTTTAATATCGCACTTTCCACCTAAAAACAATCTAAATATCCATTTTTTCGGCGTAATATTGCATTTTTCACATAAAATCAATGAAAAACGTCTTTTTTTTTGGAAAAAATCGAAATTTTCCAGAGGAATATCGTATTTTTTATATAAAAACAATCCAAAATCGAGTTTTTTCGGCATAATATTGAAATTTTTACATAAAATCAATGAAAAACCCCGTTTTTTCGGAAAAAATCGAAATTTTCCAGAGGAATATCGTATTTTTCACATAAAAATAATGGAAAAACCGGTTTTTTCGGCTTAATATCGCATTTTTCACCTAAAAACAATCTAAATATCCATTTTTTTCGGCGTAATATTCCATTTTTCACATAAAATCAATGAAAAACCCCGTTTTTTGAGAAAAATCGAAATTTTCCAGAGGAATATCGTATTTTTTATATAAAAATAATGCAAAATCGAGTTTTTTCGGCATAATATTGAAATTTTTACATAAGAACAATGAAAAATCGACGCTTTCTTGTACAAAACGCTATTTGTTTTCTCAAAAAAAAACATTTTTTGTGGAAAAATCGAGTTTTTTCCGACGTGATATTCAATTTTTCACTTAAAACCCATTTTTTTTGGGAAAAAACCGAGTTTTTTCGGCAGAATGTTCTATTTTTCAGAAGAAACAATGCAAACAAACATTTTTTGAGAAGAAATCGTGTTTGTTCGGCGTAATATCCGTTTTTTCACATGAAACCAATCTAAAACCGACACTTTGTTGTGGAATACGCCATTTCTTGGGAAAAAATCAAGTTTTTCCATCGTCATATCGAAGTTTTGGCATACAAACAATGAAAGACCGACGCTTTATTATAGAAGACGTAATTTGTTTTCTCAAAAAACGCGTCTTTTGGGTAAAATTCGAGTTTTTTTTAATGTAATATCGCATTTTTACCTAAAAACAAAGTAAACACCAATTTTTTTCGGAAAAAATCCCGTTTTTACGGCGTAATAGTGAATTTCTCACCTCAAAACAAAGTAAACATCCTTTTCTTGGGAATAAATCGAGATTTTTCGATGTAATATTGCATTTTTGAGATAAAAATAATGTAAAAACAGTTTGTTTCGGCATAATATCGGATTTTTCACCTCAAAACAATATACAAATCCACTTTTTCGGAAAAAATCGAGTTATTTTCCGATTTAATATCAAAAAACAATATAAAAATCCACTTTTTCGGAAAAAATCGAGTTGTTTTCGGACTTAATATCAAAAAATAATATAAAAATCCACTTTTTTGGAAAAAATCGAGTTGTTTTCTGACTTAATATCGAAAAACAAAATAAAAACCGATGTTTTCGAGAAAAAAAACTCGTTCCGTACTCGAGTGACATCTCTCCTGCTCGTCTATCCTTCGTTCTAACCCAACCCTTACGAAATAACAAACTCTCCACATTCATTTCTCACTAAAAGCATGGCATCGAAAATCTTCACGCCAACAAACCAAATCCGTCTGACAAACATCGCCACCGTTCGTTTAAAAAAAGGCGGCAAACGTTTCGAAATCGCCTGCTACAAAAACAAGGTCATTTCCTGGCGAAATCGCGAAGAAAAAGACATCGACGAAGTTCTCCAAACGCACACGGTCTTCGCCAATGTTTCCAAAGGTCAAGCTGCCAAAAAAGAAGACCTCCTCTCCGCCTTCAACACCGACGATCAAACGAAGATTTGTCTCGAAATTCTCGACAAAGGCGAATTACAAGTCTCGGACAAAGAACGAACTCAACATCTCGAGAATACATTCAAAGAAATCGCGTCGATTGTCAGCGGAAAATGCGTCAATCCCGAGACAAAACGACCGTATACCATCTCCATCATCGAACAGGCAATGAGAGACATTCATTTCAGTGTCAATCCGAATCGAAATGCCAAACAACAGGTTAAAAAAACTCATTTCTATTTCTACAAAATTTAGTTTCTTTAGGCGTTGGAGGTGATCAAACAATTGAAACAATCGAATAGTATTCCGATTCAACAGGCGCAGATGAAGGTGCAATTGAGCATTCCATCGAAGGATGCGAAGAAATTCAAGGAGAAAATGATGAAATTAACGGAGATGGTGAATGTGGAGAACGAGGAGTTTTTGGGAGCGACGATGGAATTGATCTGTTCGATTGATCCGGGAGTTTTTAGAGAACTCGATGAATTAGTCAGCGGAGAAACGAGAGGACAAGGACAAATTGAATTGTTGAGTTTAATGGACGTTGCCGAGGGAGATGAAAGTTTTGATGATTTTAATCAAGGATAAATAAATAAAAGAAAGAAGGAAAACATTTTTATTTTGCATTTCATTATGATCGTTGGTAGTTATTGCACGATTTTTATTCTTATTCACCAGATTTTAGGTTCAGTTTTGTCTTTTGGAGAAAAAATATGAAGTTTTTTGTTCGATAGGTCAATCGTATAATCGACCGATGTTGCGTTCGAATTCAACTTGGAATCAAACTGCAACGACATTTGCAAGCGGGACAAATCCTTACGCTTTGTACATTGATACGAATAATTCGATTTATACAATCAATAAAAACAACGGACGAATTCTTATTTGGATGAATAATTCCAATGATACAAATCTTATTTTATATGCGCAATTATCATCATCACAATGTTCAATATTTGTAACAACAAATGGACAAATTTATGTTGGACATTCAAATTCAATTAAACAAATAATTCAATTCTCGAATTCATATTCAAATCAAACCACTACTATCGCGAATGTTTCTTACAATATTAATGGTCTTTTTGTTGATCTTAATAATACTTTATATTGTTCAATGCCTGATGGACATAAAGTTGTAAAAAAACGTCAGAGAAGTTAGCACCAGATTCGAGTTTTTTTGCAGAAGGATTCGTCTGTAAGTTTGTGCTGGCTCTCTTTTAGGTTGTGCTATATGCAGAATTTGATTCTGCATCGAATGGTGTTATTTTCAGATGGGGTCGCCGAAGGAAAACATGAAGTTTTACTCAAAATATTGATTTTTTTCAGCTTTTTTACAAAGGTTTTTACCGTCACGATTCTCTATAATACTTGTGCTGCGTCTAGAAATGGTTGTGCTGAACTCAGAATTAAATTCTCCGTCGAATGATACCATTTTCAAGGGTTGTTATCGGACAAAAAAAATCAGTCTGATACGGCCATGAAGCCATTAATAATCCCTGGTCAGAAATCTGGCCAAAATTTTTTGCCCGATAACAACACCTGAAAATAATATCATTCTATGCAGAATTTAATTCTGAGTTCAGCACAACCATTTCTAGACGCAGCACAAGTATTATAGCGAATCGTGACGATAAAAACCTTTGTAAAAAATCTGAAAAAATCAGTATTTCTAGTAGAACCTTATGTTTTCCTTCGGTTACCCCATCTGAAAATAGCACCATTCGACGTAGAATCAAATTCTGCATATAGCACAACCTAAAAGAGAGCCAGCACAAACATACAGGCGAATCCTTTCATAAAAGACTCGAATCCGGTGCTAACTTTACTTACGTGTAAAAAAATGGTTAAATGACAGTTCATCAACAATGACAACAGTTGCTGGAACTGGTTCTCAGGGTTCTACTTCGAATTTGTTAAATGGTCCATTTGGAATTTTTGTTGATACAAATTTTGATTTATATGTTGCAGATTGTTGGAATCATCGAATTCAATTGTTTCGATTAGGACAAATAAATGGAATTACAGTTGCAGGAAGCACATCACCAAATCTAACAATTTCACTTAATTATCCATCACATGTGATTTTGGATGGAAATAAATATCTTTTCATTACAGATGACTATAATCGAATAGTTGGTTCAGATGAAAATGGTTTTCGTTGTATTGTTGCATGTTTGGGAGGAGGTTCGACATCCGATAAATTGTCTTATCCACGAAGTCCGGCTTTTGATAGTTTTGGAAATTTATTTGTTGCCGATCTAAATAATAATCGAATTCAAAAGTTTTGGTTATTAACAAATCTATCTAGTAGTCAAATCAAAAAACAACGATTCGATATTTTCATTTCATTATTTAGATGGAACAACAACTTCGACATCAACCTCAACAACTTCAACAACAACAACAATTTCAACATCAACGACAACAACAACAACATCAACCTCAACAACTTCAACAGCAACAACATCAACAACTTCAACCTCAACTTCGACATCAACCTCAACAACTTCAACAAGTTCAACAACATCAACCTCAACAACAACAACAACAACCCCATCATTACTCTTAGATATCCCCACCTGCTTCAACAAAACAATGGGTCGAAATTGTAATATTTCCTCGAACCCCTGTGATTTACTAAAACCTTGTAAAAACAAAGGAACTTGTGAGAATCGAAATGAAACTTATTTTTGTAATTGTTCAAAACATTTCAATGGTTCTGAATGTGAAATAGACAATCGTCTATGTAAACCAACAACCTGTTGGAATAACGGAACTTGTAACGAAACAACCGGTCAATGTTCATGTGAACAAGGTTGGACAGGTGATTTTTGTGAGAAAATGATAAATTATTGTGAAAATGTAACTTGTGAAAATAATTCTCCATGTCGATCATCATTTCTTAATTTTACTTGTGAATGTTTGACTGAGAATTATTCAGGTCAATATTGTGAAATCGTTTCAACCAAATTAGCAACTCTTCAATTCGTTTCGAAATCTTTCGGTTATATTGCAATTCTTTTTCTCTTACTCGTCATTGGTTTCATCGTTCTTATGGATGTTCTCAAATACGGCTTCGGAATCGATCCAACAAAACATGAATTAGAACGAATTCGTCGAGAAAAAGCTCGAAAAAGAAAACAACATCGACCAGTTATTCAACGATTTCATTACGTTAATTAACAAAAAAAGCAAAGCAAATAAAGAGTCGAAATGAAACAATGAGTTTGAGAGAGATTCGTTTTCTTTATTTAAATAATAACAACCGGATGAATAAACTCGATATTCATATTCTTCATTCTCGCCTTCGAAACCAAAGATTAGAGTTCGATGACCAATTGTTTGTTGATTATCAATCATAGAACTAAAATAACTTTGATTAACTTCAATTGAATTAGTAAAACTCGATTGTTTATCGAATTTATAAACGAATCGATAGGAGAAATCACCCAGGGCGAATATGCCTCACAAGATCTTATAGGATCGCAGTAAATCCGACGAATTTCGACTATCGGAAACTCGATATTATCCGTAGAAATCCCATGATACCCGACATTGAATTTAGTAGGATTCAACGAAATCCTACTCTTGGAACTCGAAAAGTCCTCCGATTTCCGACGGTGGGAAATTGTTGGACTTCCTAAGATCCGTTTAATTATTTATATTAATTAAAAAAAACCTAAAATATGACTTGAAAAATCTTTTCTTTTAATTAAAAAGCTATCTGGTATGTTAAATATCAATCTATTCACTATGGCCTTTAAAAAGACCAACATTACGTATATTGACGAAAATATTATTAAACAAAATCGACACCTATTCTCATTATTTTCTATTAGTAGCGTACATAGACAAAGACTGGTATATAAAATCGAGATCTGGTTCATACATCTATTTTGGATTTGAATTCGTAACATTGTGGTTTTATATCTTTTAGATAAACAATATTTCTAGATTACTCAATCAAATGTTTTTTTTTAAATGTTTTATGTAAAAAATACCCAAGTTTTTATTATTGTGATTTTTTATTTTTTTTGTTAATGCGTGTGTCGAAGTTCGACTAATTTATCACATAAATTTAAAAATAAAAAAAATACATTCAAACAAGACTTTCGTGACTAAAATAGAGGAGAACTGAACTATTAACAGTATATCAAAATTTATCGGATCTGGTCAGATCCTATTCTCAGATTCTTCGTCCTGGGTAGCTTTGATTTCGAAATGAATTGAAATCGGGAGATCAGTTGTTAAATTCAAAGAATGAAACGTTTTATTGGTGAAAATCATTCGAGGAATTCGAAGATTTGGATCTCGAGGAATGAAAAATTCAATCGAATCTGAATTTGTTTCAAACGGGATTTCATTTCCATTTTCATCGAGAAAGATTTGTATTGCTTTCGATTAGAGATCGACCGTAAACAGCTAACGATTCCATTATTGACTAAAAATCAAACGGAAGTCAAATATTGTTGTTGGATGAACAAACCAATCCAAATGCGAAGAAAAAACATTTCAAATGAAAAAGATGAAGTCACGTCATTAAATATCATCAATCAACAAATGTGTTTTCTATGTAAATTTTCATGATTTTACAAACATTAATATCAGGCCTTTGTAATCAATGTTTAAACAGTTGATCAAAATGAAGAAAAAAAATGTGAATTTGATGTCGACTGTACTAAGAGAACGAAACGTTTCTATAAATTATGAAATCAAATAAAACTAGATTTACACTCGACACAACGGACGAGTAGAGAGAAAGATGACTAAGATTTGCTTTCCTTCTATCGAGTTTAATTACATAGACAGATAGAGTTAGAACATCAGTCAAAGATCCACATTCTACTCTTCTTCTGATCGGATCACTAATTTTAAGAATAAGTTTTACGAAGAATCTCAAACAGTCATTATATATATATTTCCTGAACGAAATTCAATTTCGAAAAACAGATTTCAGATGTACACTCGAACCAGATTATGTAGACCGTTAGTTAGAACGATTGGCATAATAGAATCAAAACTCATGAGTACGTAGGAGGAGAATTTTGATAGACAACAAACCAAGTTTAAAACAATAATTTTCATGTGTAATTATTTAGCTTTGATAGAAGCAAATAAACGTGATTTATATCAGTATTAACAAAGCTAATTGTTTTGTTTTTGTTTTAACAATATTTAAATAAAACAAAAAGTCTTTTCAGGCAATTAATTCATTTAAAATGTTTAGTCGAGTTTGGAGAGATTTTCTTCTATTTTATAATATTATTGGTATCTTAACGGCTGTAGAAGTTTCATTCAATCAACCAAGATTTCGTCCAAATGCAACTTGGAATTCAAATGCAACTAATTTTGCTAATGAAACTCTCATATTTATTAATTCAAACAATTCAATTTACATACCGAATCAAAAAACTAATGAAATTCTTATTTGGAACAATGATAAACTATCAAAAAAGATTCCAAGTAGTTTATCAAATCCATCATCGATATTTGTGACAAACAATGGTGATATTTATGTTGGTAATCAAGTGAATCACGGTCGAATTGATAAATGGATTCGAGAAAATGAAACATGGACATCAGTTATGATGAATGTTACATCAACATGTTACGCTATTTTCATTGATATTTATGAAAGTTTATATTGTTCAATGTTGGATAAGCATCGAGTTGAGAAAAAATGGTCAAATGGTGCAACAATAACTGTTGCAGGATCTGAATTGAATACACTCAATCATCCTTGGGGAATATTTGTTGATATCAATTTAGATCTATATGTTGCAGATTTTGGGAATAATCGAATTCAATTATTTCGAAGGAATCAACGAAATGGAATAACTGTTGCAGGAAACGGATCAGAACCATTAACAATCGAACTGAATTCACCAACAGGAATTGTTCTCGATGGTGATCGACATCTGTTTGTTGTTGATCATGGAAATAATCGAATAATTGGCTCGGATGAAAATGGTTTTCGTTGTATAAACGATAAATTATCTTCTCCTCAAACAATGTCATTTGATAGCTATGGAAATATTTATGTCACCGATCGAGATAATCATCGAATACAAAAAATGTCTTTATCAAAGAAATCTGATCGTAAGTGGGAGGAAAATTGTTCGAAAATCTTTTCATTTTGACTTCGTAGTTTTGACACTTTCGTATAATCAACCAAGATTTTGTTTAAACACAATTTGGAATTCAATTGAAACGACTTTTATCAATCGAAGTTTTGTGGGTCAATATCCGCATGGTATCTTTGTCAATTCAAACGATTCAATTTACATATCCAATCGACAAACTGGTCAAATTCATATTTGGCTAAATGAAAATCATCTCAGTTCAACAAAAACTATCGAGGGTAGTTTATCAGATCCATTATCACTATTTGTAACAACGAATGGTGATATTTATGTTGATAATGGACAATACAAAGGTCGTGTTGATAAATGGATTCGAGAAAATGAAACATGGATATCGGTTATGAATGTTACATCAGCATGTGTTGGTCTTTTCATTGATATCTTTGAGAATTTATATTGTTCAATCCATAATAATCATCGAGTTGATAAAAAATGGTCAAACGGTACAACAACAATCGTTGCTGGAACAGGTGTCGAAGGATCTCAATCGGATATGCTTAATTATCCTTATGGAATATTCGTTGATATTAATTTAGATTTATATGTTGCAGATTTTGGGAATAATCGAATTCAATTATTTCGAAGGAATCAACGAAATGGAACAACTGTTGCAGGAAATGGATCAACAAGTCTAACAATCGAACTTATTTGTCCAACAGGAATTGTTCTCGATGGTGATCAACATCTGTTTATTGTTGATAGTGATAATCATCGAATAATTGGTTCCGATGAAAATGGTTTTCGTTGTATTTTTGGATGTTCTGGTGAAAGCGGTTCAACAAACGATAAATTATCTGTTCCTACTAGTATGTCATTTGATAGTTATGGAAATATTTATGTCACCGATACCTTTAATGATCGAATACAAAAAATCGTGAAAAATAATATTTGCGGTAAAAAATTCTATTTAATAACTTTTAAAGGGAAAAAAGAGTTTATCTTCTCTTATATTCAATAGAAATTAGAGAATTTGTACAAACAAACTATTCATCTAATTTATCAGTCAATAGTCATAGATGTCATCGTCTTAAAGACTGCAGATTATTAAATTACTATTGTGAAATCATTGAAATTCACACGAAAGAAGAAGGACTTTACACAATTACAAGTCACAGTAGTAAAGATTTAGTTGGATATATTCATGAAAATAACTTCACTTTATTTGATCTTAATATAAACAAAATACAATCAGATGATAATAGTCATGATAACAATCAATTTAAAATTACTTTGTATCGTCAGGCGAATAGTTCATTTATATTAATTGTAACAACAGCTCAACAACTTGAACAAGGTGATTTCTCAATAACTGTTCACGGTCCCAGTAATGCTTCTATGCAACATCAAAGTAGGTCCAATTTTTTTTAAAATTCTCTTTGAAAATATCTCGTTGAGAATGTAGATGACACTGAACCAATGATTCAATCGAATTATTCGTCAGAATTAAATAATAAAAGCCAAAAACATACAAGTTTTAACTGTAGACCACTAGACTATTATTACGAAGCCTTCGAGATCAATGTGAATACATCAGGTTTCTACATATTCTCAACTGAGAGCAGTTTGAATACAATTGTTTATCTCTATGAACATCAATTTAATCCTTATGATTCAATTGACAATTCACTCGCTCGAAGTGATGACTCGTGTGGCAATAGACAATTAGGAATAATTGCTTATTTGAAATTCAATATCACCTATATTTTAATTATAACAACACATTATGCTTATACAAATCAGAAAGGTCCATTCTTTTTGTTTGTTGAAGGACCAGATGAAATTGAGATCAAACAAATGAGTATGTAGACGAACATTCATTTCAACTGAATACTATAAAACTATTTTAAGATAAACATGAATTTCCAACAAGAATTATTCAATCACTATATTCATCAGAATTGACTGCAATTCGTGTTAAATGTTTGCATGAAAATTTCGCAAATGCAAATTTTTATTATTATTATGAACCCATACAAATCAATGTAGTTCAATCAGGCAATTATACAATCTCAAGTGTCGACAGTCGTCTCTCCTATATAACGGGTTTTTTGTATAAAGAACATTTTGACCAATTTATCCCCGATAAAAGATTAATCGCTCGTAGCTTTAAAGGTTGTCCTTATGGTCAATTTAAAATCATTACTGAATTGCAATCAAGTGTAACATACATATTGATCATGGCAGTACATGGGTCGGTCTCCAGAAGTAATTCACTGTTGGTATATGGTCCCAATAATATTACTTTCAATCCGATTAGTAAGTCTTAAATTAAATTGAATCAGTTAATTCATCATTCAACCGAAATTTTAATTAGATCTTCGAACAACATATTCATCAGAACTAACAAAAGAAAATCAAGTTTATCCACGAATATGTGGAAAAGGAAATTATCATTATGAAACTATTCAAATCAATGTCAAATACAATGGTTCATATACATTCGATACACGTTCGAATATTCTACTCTATGGATATTTATACAAAAACAGTTTTGACCCATCATATCCAAATCAAAATTTACTCATACAAAGCAATTTCACTTGTGGTGAATATGATTTCGAATTAGGAGATTATCTCGAAGCAGATCATGTCTATATTCTGGTCATAACAACATGGAATCCAAATGTGAGAGGATCTTTTAAATTGCTTATCACTGGTCCTCATAATCTTACTCTCAATCGAATAAATAAAAAACATAGTAGTTGTGTGATTGGTGATCAATGTAGTTTATTTACGAAAGGAATTGGTTTGACTATTAATGATATTTTAAGGAATAAGATTCAATCGAATCTATCATTTCGAAAGCAATCAGTTTTGATTCAAACAGCTGCTGGACTCACTATGATTATGTTCGTCATTGGTTTCATTAATGGTATCTTTTCTTTGATAACATTTCGAAATAAAGAATTAAGAAAAGTTGGTTGTGGAATATATTTATTAGCATCTTCAATTACTTCTCTTCTAACAATTACGATGTTTACAATCAAATTTTGGTTTGTTATTCTTATTCAACTACATTCAACTATTCGTTCATCGATTCTTCGAACAGATTGTGTATTCATTGGTCCTGTTCTCAAACTTTGCTTGTATTTAGATGGTTGGTTAAATGCTTGTGTTGCTATTGAACGAACTGTCAATGTATCAAAGGGAGTTAATTTTGATAAGAAAATGAGTCGACATGCAGCTCGATGGATTATTCTAATCTTACCTATTTTCATCATGGGTACGATTGTTCATGAACCAATACATCATGAATTATTCGAACATACAACTCAGAAATACGTTCCTATCAATATGAATAATAATTTAACAATGAACGTATCAATGAAAAATGATACAAATGTTGGGTATGAAAATGAATATAATGTTCTGTGTGTTATTCGATATTCTCGTTCGGTTCAAACCTACAACACAATAACTTTATTTATTCATCTCGTCGTACCATTTCTTGTGAATCTTTTCTCTGCTTTATTTATTATTTTTGGTACAGCTCGACGACGATCAACTGCAAAAACCAATAAAAAATCGTTCAAAGAACATGCTGCCAATCAAATACGTGAACATAAACAATTACTAATCAGTCCTTTTATTTTGCTTCTATTAGCCGTGCCTCGTTTAATCATGTCATTGATATCTGGATGTGTCGATCCATCTGAAAATCCTTGGTTATATCTTTGTGGTTATTTTATTTCTTTTACACCACCAATGCTTGTCTTCAGTGTATTTGTTCTGCCTTCGGAACTCTACAGAAAAACATTCAAAGATTCAATAACACGGTGGCGACAGCAAACTGATCAATAATTTTTGATTAACTAATTATCCAAACAAAGAAGAACATTTCAGCTTAAAAATCATTTCTTTACACCAATAAACATACGCTTTTGTTTTGTGGGTATTGTGACGATACATGAGAGTGTTAGTGTATGTTCTTTCAGCATGATGGTACGGTGTATTCCTACACCCTCACATAACGTGCCTTTCTCTTTATTCAACAAAGTTTATATAGGGATAGTTACACATGAGAGAACAGAGGGTCAGTGCCCGGTGATTATATAGGGTCATCATATATAACGGTCGATTACCGTTACAAGCAAGTCATGTGCTATGGACACATCTTGATCTCAAGTCTTGCCAAGCGCTTGACGAAAAAAGTTCGACTAGGGTATTTTCTATTTTGAAGTTTTCAAGTTTCAAGTTCAAATTCAAATTAGTATTATCTATTTTGAAGTTTTCATATGAAAAAGTACCATTTTCGTAGACAATACTGTAACGAAAAAAGGTGAAACGTGCTGATTATTGAGTTGACAATGAGTTTGGTTTGATTGTTTACTCGAAGTATACAATCAATATTTTATTGATAAGATAAAAGTTATACGAATAGAAAGATTAACCCTTTGAGTCCCATAGTATAAAAAAAGCAACACCTGATTTATAATTTTTTTAATGAAATAATTCGTAGAAATTAATGCCAGATATCACAACAAAAATTGATAAAGAGTGTTTTGAGACTATTTCAAGGCATCTGTGTGCACTATACTATACGCGGCGCATTCTTTTCTTTTCGTTCTGTATAATTTAATACTATTGTTGCTGTCGTCTATAGAATTTTATACAAATACTTGTCACCTTATTTTCGTGCGTTTCTTTTTCTTCTTCGTGCCTCGCCGTAAACAATATAAATACATAGATGTATATTTTGTCTCTCATGGATGCGGCCTAACGTATATTTGAATCGTCTTGTTTTTTTGATTTCAAGCGAGAGAAAAGGTCTAAAAGTGCAAGATCTCTCTCATAGTAATTTCTTGAGAAAATTTTCGAACGATCTACGATATATCATCGAAAATATATAATCCGAAGCTTATAGTCGATCTTTCTCTGTAAAACGTAGTCTATCCTTGGGACATAGAGCACTAGATCTTTTACTAATTCATTTTGCATATATCAAACAGCTCCAAATCAAAAGAAATGGATTGTGATCAAGAAGGTATGACAAGCGATTCGTCTCTCGATGATAATGAAAGTGATCTTGAAATTGATGCAAGCGACACAATTATTAAAAGTGACAATGAAGAAGATGATGAAGAAGAACTTGAATGGAACCGGAGTCAAGATTTTGTTCCAGACGCAACTTTCTCGTTCAATGAAATCGAAGGACATTCAACTATAACATCTGGTAATAACATTCAACAAAAATCCTTTGCCAAGTCGATTGTCCACACATATGCCTGTTGTTGGAACTAAAGGACGATGTGGATTTTGCAGTACCAAAGCTCGCCCAATATATAGTAACATAAAGTGTAGTTTTTGCAACATTTCTTTACGTGTGAAAAAAAACAAAAATTGCTTTTCTTTGTTTCATGAGAACGTTTTATAACTTTGCCCTAATAAACTTTAGCTTTTTAAATGTTTATTACCTTTATTAGATGCGAGAACACATGAGGTACTCATGGCTGATATTTCTCTCTCAAGAGTAAGCTAATTTTATACTTCGTTTGAATTTAATCCAACAAAAAATAATTTGGGACTCAAAGGGTTAAACCACATCATTGTGAATGTCTTTATTCGTTCTTTTCCGCTTCATTAATTTTGCTCGTTCTGTTATCGCCAAGTGTGAATGAACTTCTCTCTATCATTGAGGGTCGATCCATGGGGTCCCTACCACTTTTTGGAAAGTGTTTTTTTTTTCGATTTTTTTTTCGCTCAATATGCCGGTATGGTCCAGAAAACACTTTTGGTGAAAAAAAAAATTGGGTCCTTCCTATCAAAAATTTCGAGATCGGGGTCATTTTTTAGGTACATGTCTAATATTGTGTAAATTATGTAAAAAATCTCGGGAAAAAACAAAAATATTTCCTAAAACAAATCTTTAGGTGATTTTTCACGCTGAAAAAGATAAAAACATTCTCGAAAAAAAAATAGGTTTACTATATTAAAAATGCCGAATTTTTAGTAAATTTTTGTCACATCACAGAAGCTTTCATTAAGACAGATTTATTGCGATAACTGTGTGTTTCTAATTTAGTGACGGCGCTGTTGGACATTTCAAAAACAACTTCAACATGTTCAATCTACTTCATCACAAAACCGACTTTGAATTAGAAGCGTGCTGGACATTTACTGCTACCGGACATGGTAAAATGCTGTGTATTTAGGCAAGATACAAGGGATTCACAGTCTACATGAGTTTCAGCCAGTTAGTAATACCACAATTCAATGTCGTTCAACATCTCAATCAGCTCGAATAAAAACATGCTCATTCAAATAAAAATCACTTTCGTACATCATCTACTCAGCTGACTTTTCACGTAAACTTCGTTATTAAAATCATCACTCAAAAACAATCAGAGCTCTTTCAGTTTTTGCACGAGTTTACTTCCCTCAATGTCATATTTTACCACTTAGACAGGTATTTATCGAAATCTGTTCACAAAAAAAATTCCTTAAAAAAAATGATAATTATGAGACTTAGAAATATGTAGTTCCTATACTTCGACAAAATGACTGAAAATTCGGCATTTTTAATACAATAGACCTTTTTTTTTTTTCAAAAATGTTTTCATCTTTTTCAGCGTGAAAAATCACCTAAAGAATTGTTTCGCGAAATATTTTGCATATTTTTCACAATATTAGACATGTACCTCAAAAATGACCCCGATCTCGAAATTTTTTATAGGAAGGACCCAATTTTTTTTTCACCAAAAGTGTTTTCTGGACCATACCGGCATATTGAGCGAAAAAAAATCGAAAAAAAAACACTTCCCAAAAAAGTGGTAGGAACCCCATGGATCGACCCTTGAGTATTTCTTTTCTTTCTTCCTTAATTCATTCTGCTTCATTGATCATCTTCTTAATTCTTCGATTTGTTTGTTCTTGGCACAAATACGCCCTCCGTTCACAAACAGGCACCCTCATCCTAAATACTAATTTGAATTCAAGTTTCAAGTTTGACATTTATGCTCAAGCAATCAACGAGTATTTCGACTTGGTTTTCATGGAAATTTCTCTTTTTTTCGAGCCAATTATCGAAATTTCACTATCAAAACTTCGAAATCCGGATTTTTATCAAATCAAACTCAAGATTGAATTGAATCTTCATGAAAACTCGAAGAAATTAGTGAAAATTTGAATATTCTAATAGCAAACGTTGGATTTCGACAAGTTTTAGAGAAAAATCGAAGAAAAAGATTTCATCTGCGAGATTATTCAACGAATTGATCAAGTTAAAGAACGAGAAATGAATTCGATTCTGTGCGAATTTTCTCTCAGCTCAATATCGAATTCAATTTTGATTCTATGCAAAGGATTATCTCGATATTATTCTTGAAGAAATCGAGAAGAATCAAGAGATGAAACAGGAGAATTTTGTGGAAATACTTTTGGAATTCGAGCCCGTTCAACAGCGGACGGTCGAGCCGATGCTTTTGCTGATTAATGCAGAAAATCTTTTGAAATTAAAATAGAAGAAGATTTGGAAATTGACGAAAGTCAATTATGAAGATCGAACGATCAATGAACGAGTGCCCGAATTTATTGTAAAGTAAGCCAAACAAACATTCATTTTGTGATTAAACAACGAGAATAAATCGTTTAGGACAGAAAGACAATTGCCAGTTTTTACGTCGAAATTATGCGTTAATACATCGAGTTTTAGCTTTTTCAGATCGAAAAAACATTTTAGAAGAGAGAATTACAGTTTTTAGGTGAAACAAATGTTTTAGAAGAGAGAATTTCTCTTTTTTAGATTAAAAGTGCAGTTTTTACGAGAGAATTTTCATTTTTGAGGTCAAAAAAACATTTTAGACGAGAGAATTCTTTGTTTTTAGGCGGAAATAACGTTTTAATAGAGAAAATTTCGATTTTCAGGTCAAAAAAACATTTTAGACGAGAGAATTCTTTGTTTTTAGGAGGAAATTTCGATTTTCAGGTCAAAAAAACATTTTCGAAGAGAGAATTCTGGTTTTTTAGATGGAAAAAATGTTTTAGAAGAGGAAGTTTCTCTTTTTTAGATTAAAAGTGCAGGTTTTAAGAGAGAATTTTCATTTTTGATGTCAAAAAAACATTTTTTTTGACGTGAAATGAAAGTTTTAGAGCGAAAAATGATTTGAATAGAGAGAATTTTACGATTTTGAAGCAACAGGAGAGAGAAATTTGTGATTTTGACGCCGATAAACGAAATGTCAACGTGGAAAATCTGTTCTCTGATTTCGAATGATATTTTTCAAGTGTTCGAATCGATCTTTCAAGTTGAAGAAATCGTCATGTCAGTTCTATTCGATTATGATTTTCTTCTTTGCTTACAATCGATCATTGAAACATCGTCAGTTTTTATAAGAATTTGCTTCTTTCAAAACGATCTTTGTTTTATTGTTTTAGTTCAAGTGAATGTTTAATGATTTTAACATCGATTATCGACTTGTGATCATAAAGTTCTTCTTCTCGAATTCTATGCTGTTCTCCTCGTGTTTATTCGACGATTGAAAAATGAAATGTAAAACAATTAGAGAGAAAAACTATTTTTAGGTTTTGTGCTTTTAGAAATCTTCCGTCGACACTTGACGATCGATTTTCTTGGCTTATCGTCGATATTCGAACAAGACTTTAAACATATCTTCGTTTTTCTTTAACTAATCAACTTTCAAAACAACAAACTAAATCAACTTTTTTACTTTAGGATAAATAAATAAAATACTTCGAAGACATGAGAACATTTGCTTTTTCATCATGATCGTCATTAGTTATTGCATGATTTTATTTCTTCTCAGGCTAATTTTAGGTTAATTTTTTGTCTTTTTCGAATGTTTTCAACGAAAATAGAACTTTTCTTTTCCAAAGGTCAATCGTATAATCAACCGATGTTTCCGACGAATTCAACTTGGGATCAAAATGCAACCACATTTGCAAATAATTTTACAATCGGGACATATCCTTATGCTTTGTACATTGATACGAATAATTCGATTTATACAATCAATCTTCAAAACGGACGAATTCTCATTTGGATGAATAATTCAACTGATCCAAATCTTATTTTATATACAAACTTATCATCATACGCATATTCAATATTTGTAACAACAAATGGACAAATTTATGTTGGAGAGTATTCTTCAATTAAACAAATAATTCAATTCTCGAATTCATATTCAAATCAAACCACTACTATCGCGACTGTTTCTTCTTCCCATATTTATGGTCTTTTTGTTGATCTTAATAATACTTTATATTGTTCAATGTTTAATGGACATAAAGTTGTAAAAAAATCGTTAAATGACAGTTCATTAACAATGACAACAGTTGCTGGAACTGGTTCTCAGGGTTCTACTTCGAATATGTTAAAATTTCCATTAGGAATCTTTGTTGATACGAATTTTGATTTATATGTTGCTGATCAACAGAATAATCGAATTCAATTATTTCGATTAGGACAAACAAATGGAATTACAGTTGCAGGAGATACATCAGCAAATCTAACAATTTCACTTAATAATCCAAGAGATGTGATTTTGGATGGAAATAAATATTTTTTCATTGCAGATAGTAGCAATCATCGAATAATAGGTTCAGATGAAAATGGTTTTCGTTGTATTGTTGCATGTTCTGGTCAAGGTTCAGCATCCAATCAATTGTCTTTTCCACAAAGTATCGCTTTTGATAGTTTTGGAAATTTATTTGTTGTCGATTACAATAATAATCGAATTCAAAAGTTTTGTTTATCAATAAATTTGTGTAATAGAGAAAGGAAAAAGCAACGATTCGATATTTTCATTTGTTTATTTAGGTCCAACACCAACCACATCAACAATCTCAACATCAACTACAACAATAACCACGTCAACATCAACAACATCGACTACAACAACAACATCAACAACAACAAATGTAAATCAAAGTAAATTGTTCAAAGAAAAATTCAAAAAGAAAAGTTTTTTTTATAAAATCTCAGCGTGTCGATCTCCTCAAATAATTTTAATTCCCAGTGGTTCAACATTAATAAATCCTTTGAAATTTCGTCGAAGTCAAGATTTTTATATCGTTTCTTTGATTGAATTGAATTGTAACGATTCAACATCAATTCAAACTCAATGGATTCTAAAAAATAATTCCAATGTCATTCCCTTCGATTCTCAAATCGAAACAACATCGAGTGAAATATTTATTCCATCGAGAAAACTTCCTTTTGGAATCTTTGAACTCGAATTAACCATCACTCTCAATAAATATCCAAGTTTAAATCATTCTTCATCAGTTTATGTTGAAATAACTCCATCAGGAATCACAGCAAATCTTGTTCAATTAGGAACTTCAATGATCACAAGTGGATTCGAACAAGATCTTCGATTAGATCCAGGAACTTATTCAATTGATCTCGATGAAAATACTTTTGATAAAGATGTAAGTTGAGTATTAAAATAATTCGAATTGATTTCAATTTTAATTGAAAAATAGAAATGGACTTACAAATATTTTTGTCGAATTTATCCAACATTTAATTTCCCAAATTTCAATGGTTTTTTATTAACAATCGACGATCAAACAAATGATTCTTCAACTCCTTCGTGTTTAACGAATCGAACTGGATTTCGATCTGATAATTCTTCATTGACAATTCTCTCTAAATCACTTCAATCGAATCGAACTTATCAATTTATGGTTCAAATGACGAATATTTTAAATTCGACTCAACAAGCGACAGGTTATGTTCTTGTTAAAGTTGAAGAAACTCGTCGACAAATGATCGCAATCGGTTGTGTAATCGTAACTCTTTGTTCTCCAAATCTCGAATATCAATTCGTAAATCCAACAACTCAAGTTGCTCTTTTTTCTCTTTGCATTGGAAATTGTTCTTTGATTCAAAAAATCCTTTGGAATATTTATTCAGGAGAAGCGAATTCTTCTCTTTGGATTTTATTTAATCAAACTCAAAATTATTTCTTCGGCAAGAGTTCGAGTAATTTCACAGTGACAAATCAATTATTTCTTCAAAATCCAACGATTCAATTTTGGAAATTCGAAGTTGTTTATTCATTTCGAAATGAAACGAGTACAAGTGCATTGCAATTTGTGATCAATCAACCTCCAGAAAATGGTTCTTGTTCGATTTCTCCATCAAATGGAACAATAACAACTTTGTTTGAGATTTCTTGTCCAAATTGGTTTGATGAAGATGGAATTAAAGATTATTCGCTTTATTCTTTTACAAATCAACTGATGATCGCTTTTTCAAGTTTTTCATCTTTTCAAGTTTATTTACCTTCAGGAGAAAATCAAAACTTAGTCATTGAAATTCGAGATCAATTAAATTGTTTAACTAAATTTAATCTTTCCTCGATTTCAGTTAGAACAGATTCTCAATTGAATACTAATTTACTTTCAACTGGAAATCAGAATACAGTTTCACAATTGTTAACTTCTTTTTCTCAACAATTTAATCAAATAAATGAAGAAAATATTGATAAAGCTGTTTCAAGTGGAATTCCTCTTTCAACAATTTCAATTTCATCTTTAACAACTCAAAGTCAACCAACGAACAGTTCATTCAATCACTCAGCTCTTATTGAATTCGAAAAAGAATTAAATTCTCAATCTTCGACAAGAGAATATTTAATTTCCTTTACTCAAAATCTTCAAATAACAACATCGAATAGTATTAAATTACAATCTTCATCATTAGTTCAATTGACTAAATCAACAAATCAATTAACTCGAAACACGATTTCAATCGCTGCAGATCGATGTTTTCGATTAACTTTAGCTTTACAATCGATTTCGATGAAAATTTCTCAAGAAGATGCAGAAACTTGTTCAACTCAATTATTTCAATGTGCTTCGAATCTTTTATCAGCTGTCAACGGTCCTTTACAACAGCGAACGACGATTTTAGATTTAGATTCTAAAAGAGCAACAGAATTCCCTGAAGATTATGATACAAATTTAGAATCTGAATGGATGAAAATAAATCTTTTAAATGAAAATGAGAAAAATATTTATCAACAAAAAGAATTAGCAAAGCAAATTCAAAATAAAATGAAAGAAATAATTTCTCGTTTGAATTCGATTTTAAATATTCATTTAAATGTTGGTCAACAATCGATTGTAAATACTTCTGAAGTTTTGATGAGTTTACAGAGTGAAACGATTGAATCTCTTTCGAATCAAACATTCGCCAATGGAGCTATTCGATTCCCTGAAATCGTAACAAATCAAACAGAAAAATCAATTCGAATTCAATCGAAAGTCGAACCTTTAGCTTCATTTGGTAATTCAGCAAATACGAATGTATCTCGTTCGATTTCTTTTTCTCTTTTCGATTCCGATGGAAATGAAATTTCTGTTGATTATCCAATAGAAATTTTAATTCCTCGAGATCCAAATCGAATTCTTCCTCCAATGATTCTTCAAAATGTCACGTCTCGTCAAGAATTATTCAATTTCCATTATGTTAATATCACAACAGTTCTCTCGATTTCAGTTCATATCGAGATCGAACCTTTGAATTCATCTGTTGGCTATTTATTAATTTATAAATTCGATAAAATTCCTAAATTAAATGAAATCGATGGTTGGACTATCTTCTGTCCTGAGAATTTTCATAATTATTTCGTTGATAATGAACAAACTCGAAATCATCGATCTTTAGTTTTCGGTTTACGAGAATTAAACTCCTCTGAAATGATTTCGTATTGTTCAAATAATAAATCTCAATTGAATCCACCAATTACAAATGAAAGATTTAATTTTACTTCAAATTATGGATTGAGAGTTTATTCATCTGGTTGTTATTTTCTCGATGAGAACAATGAATGGAACGATCGAGGACTTCGAGTTGGAAATAAGACAAATCATGATCAAACTCATTGTTTAACTGAATTTAATTAAATATTTATTGTTCTTTGCTCCTTTTTAAGACGGCTGACTGCAATTTATTGCAGCAAGACGACTTATTGCTTTTAACTTGCTTAGTTGCCTAACAAAATTCTTCTTCTTCTTCTTCCTACGCACGCATGAGTCACATTTCAATTACGCCAACCTTTCTAAGTAGTTGTCCATCATTTTGAAAAGAAAAAAATCTATTCAGAATCTGAGAAACAATATTCTGAAATCTGTTTTTCGAAATTGAAGGTCGTTCGGGAAATATTCCCTCGACTGTAAGGAGGGTCATATGAAAAAAATTCGTTTATTTGTTTGTTTGCATTTGGGGTGAAAAGAACATCGGTTTTAAAAACTCATAATAATGACCAATGACTTAGTCAGATCTTAGGTTTTCAAGATCAGGGAGTCCGAATATGAGTCATTTGTGAGGTCAAAGGTAAAAAAAATATCGATTTAAGAAGCCACTAATAGTGGTCAATGATGATGGAAAGTTGGTCTGAGTCCAGATAATCGAAGTCGGAGAATTTGGAATTTGAGTATAAATCGGGTTCAGAGGTCAAAATAACATCGATTTTAGTAACTCCTAATAGATGACAAATGATAGTTGGAATAACTTAATGGTACTCTGGATAATTCAGATCGGCGAGTTTGAATTCAGAGGTAGATATTCAAAATTTTCAACTGAATATTTTTGGAAAGTGACGATTTTTCAAAATTTGTAACTGGGTATTGCTCATTAGAAGATTCGTATTTTGAAAAAATATAAATTTTTCCTATGATGTGATTATGTTAAATCCGATATGGCGTTTCCGACTCTATTATTGTGTTTAGAAAACTATAAAGTAGTCCTTCTCAGATATCTATAATCATCTAGACCTAGATATGCGATAACTACCTATGCTTCAGTCGAAAAATGTGGCGGACCGTAGGGACGCCGACGACCGACTAGGCATGCACCAAATCGAAATTTCTTGGTTTTGATGGAATAAGTTTTGGTTTTGCCCTATTACTAAATGATATTGATTTTGTCTACATACGGAGATATTATTGAAAAGCAGATAATAACTGGATAAACTGTATTCGTCCAAATCAGGTAGTTCTTTCAGAGTAAAACTTATATTTTTACACTGATTTTTTCCCGATACTCATGTTTTTTTTTACCTTTGACCTCGACCATACGGCTCTGTTTAGCTGAAAATAGTTATCTTCAGAGTCATAGAATGTAATGCAGGAAGTGTATGTTACTCTAGACTATAGGCGCCCGCAGATCCGCTTACATTCTAGGTTTCTTCAAAACCAAAACTTTTTCAAAACCAATACCAGGACTAGCAAAACCGCCTCAAAATCAATATTCAAAACCATTTTTGGGTTTGGTGCATGCGTACGACCGACGCGGTGCTGCCCAATATGATGTATAGTGAAACTTTATCATATACATGTATAGTCGATCGTTTTTAATTCAAATTTTTATATGCCCGCACACTAACACATTCAGTCGAGGGTCAAGTCAATCGACTCTCGATGAAGGTTACTTGTACAATAGTGATTTCTCCAAAAAAAAAGTCATTTTTCTACTTAAATCCTTCGAAAAACAAGCTCTTAGGAAAGAATGATATTTTTTTTTGACTTCGAAAGATTAATTTTGGAAAAACTGTGTTATTCAATAGTGATTTTCCATTGACTCTCGAAAAAAAACGCATTTTTTTCAATTGAATTTGTCGTAGAACAAGTTCTTAGGAAAAATCGATGTTTTTTTTCACCCCTCTAGAGAGATTTTCGAAAAAAAATCGATCTGTTAAAAGAGAGATTTGTCAAAAAATAATGTTTTTTTCACCTGAAAATGATCAATTTTTAGTAGATCTAGTAAACAAACCAAAGGGGTAAACATCATTTCATGATTTTTCTTGACTGAAAATCAGTTCATATTGATTTTTATGATTTAAGATGAATTCATATCGGACAGAAAATTCTAATGATCTCGGTTTGTGGACTTACGAACTGATTTTGATCTCTGACAACTCAAAATAAATCATGAAAATTCGCTAAAATCACAAAAACTCAAGAGAATCTGTTTGAAATCAGTAGAATCTACAAATATATCACGTCATTTTATTGATTTATAACCGATCGAAATCAGTTGTCATTCGTCTACAAAAAATAGTCCTGTGTTAGATCTATGTCCTCCCAAATCAGAAATTGAATGCACTGATTGTTTTCATACCGATAAAACGAACGCTTTAACGTGAATATATGAGTTTCACGTTCACCGTAAAATATCGAGGATAAATTGTGTCAATTATCTAATTATTTCTAAATGTGAATAAACACCAACAGAATTACAAATCCCATAGATCGACGATTGATGAACAGTTATTTCAATTAATAATATGTTGAATTGTTTTATATTGATTCTAACTAAAATCAACCTTGAGCGTAATCAATCGATATCAATGGATGATCAAAATCTATTCAAATAATGAATTGTCAATATTCCAGCGTGAATACTCTCCTATTGAGTCTTGGAATTTTAGAAGTTCAGACACAACTATTCGTAGTTATTTTCATCGAATAATATCGAAATTTATCTTTGTACGAATAACATCAGTAATTCTTGTTCAATTAGGAACATCAATGATTATAAGTGAATACGAATAACATTTAAAACTAAATCCTATTATCGAATTTAGAATATCAATTTGTTAATCTAACGACTCAAATTGCTCTTTGTCACGAGAAATGAATTCTTCTCAATCAAACTAATTTTATAAATCTTTAGTTTTTTCGGACGAATAAAAAAGACGATATTTACTATTTGATCTCTGAATTGATTTTATGAAATTCGATTCCCATCTGGTGATGAACAAACATTAATATTAAATTGAATAGTTTCGATTCGATCAGATTTTCTAATTAATCAAGTAACTTTGTTTTCATTTATCACTAATCTTCTAATAACAGAAAACGAGATGTTCTAATATGAATTCTATGTAAAGCCACAGTCAAACATTTGAATAGATTGAATTCTAAATGAAATAAATCTAACATATCAATTCATAGTCATAGA
>Ga0209960_1001680_pt1 | contig 26817 bp, 16 predicted proteins | sample ThiBiot_500_plan_2_FD_183947 | JGI IMG/M metagenome (GOLD analysis project Ga0209960, IMG submission 183947) | Wastewater bioreactor microbial communities from Cape Town, South Africa - Thiocy_expt_500_plan (SPAdes) | ecosystem: Engineered > Bioreactor > Thiocyanate-remediating >...
ATCTCTCTTTCTTTCTTTCTTTCTTTCGTTTATCGAGCTTAAAGAAATAAAGAGAGGTGACATTGACTTGAGTAGCACCACCACAAGACATCGCTGATTTCCTCCTTGAGAAGAGATGCCGTGCCTAATCTATATCAATCAACTCTCGCTTCTTTTTTCCCCCCAAAAGACTCGACAAGTAAAGCTAATCTTGAATTGACAACATCCAGCTTTGTTATTCCGCTTTTCTCTTCTTCTCACTGTAATAGATAGATAGTTAGATGTGTGTATATATATACATATACATATACATATCAATATATATAGAATGTATTTGAAAAAGATATTGTCAACAGCAAACATCTAATGATCCATGATCGTTAATTATGATCATTTCTACTACCGACGACAGATAAGTTTGTCTGTAAATGTAGATATATACGTTCTATAGATGATACATGCCGTATGATATGTGTAGTCCGATCAATAAACGAATCGAAAGAGAATTTGTCAATGAACATGATGTCAGAAAAAACGAGAATCTCAGAAGGAAAAGAAAAGACAATAAAACAAATCACTTTTAGAGGAGAGAACTCGAATGAGTAACAATCGATTAATTGTAAAACGATGACACGACACGACACACATCTTGGCACAAGATGGTACCCACGTGCATTGTCTGTATACATCTATCTATCCATCTATCTATATGTGTGTTTGTGTATATGTATACATACATGAGATGAATAACGATTTCTTCTTTTCCGTTTAATATTTGTTCCTTTTTATGATTATTATTATTACTATTATTAAATATCAATTTTTATATATTGAAAGATTGAATAAAAAAAATTATGTTTCTCGACGTAAATGGTTAAATATAAATATTAAATGAAATAATATTATTTTTTCTCGTTCTAGCATGATTTAGACGTGACAACAAATCTACTAGTCAGTTGTGCTGATGAAAGTGATCAATCGCGAAGAAAATTGGTTGAATTAAGTCGAGATTTTCATGAAAAATATAAACCAAGTAGGTGGATCCTCTTATTTCTTCTCTTCGTTATATCTTTTATTTTAATTGATCATTAGATCAACAGAAAAAAAGAGAAAGACAGGTACTCATAGTAATCATCAGTCGTGTATAAGTATATGTGTGTGCAAAGATAGAGAATTATTTCTTTTTCTATTGTGTCTTGTTAGATTTCATCTAGAGAAAAATGAACGTGATCATTTCGAAGATAGACTGATCGTTCAAGAAGCTTCTTTTTCTCCTTTATTTCAAAGTAAAATTGCACTTCCTGGACCACTATCGTTTGCGCAGGTGTATAGTTGAATTAATTTGCGTGTATGTACGTCCCTCTTGTTTGTCGGACTATCTCACACACTCGTCGACATCGTTTCATTTTACGCACGATCTCACTGTAACAATACGGTTAGTTACAGTGCGGCAGTGACATATCCATTCTAATAATAACAATAGTTCATCTGATTTAGAAACATATTTCTCCCTCTCTCTCGCTCGCTCGCTCCCCCTCGCTTACTGTTGTTTCTTTTATATCTGCAGGAAATACAAAGCGAAGGGATCAATTTGTATAGGAAAGTGTCCCCGTGTGCTTGAGTGAATTGTATATTATTGAAAGGACAAGATCATATTACAAATAACGCGTCATAGTCACCGTTCATTACAAATTGACATTGATGCGATCGGACGAAAAAGTTCAGTCATAGACAAATCGAGATTTCGATTGCATAACTTGAGAATAATATCAAATAAAAACCAACAATGATAAGTTTAAAAAAAAAACACTTTCTTTTTCTCTAATATTTTTATTTTATTTTTCTTAATTGACTATTTCTCGTTTTTTTTTTCTTGTTAAGTTATTTTCACTTCACTTAGTTATTCGATACATTTAATCTTTCTGCATTTTTCATTCATGAATACACTGTCGATTTTTAAATTTAACCAGCTAGATCTGCAGCATACATTCAGCATCTGCTCACGTTCTCGTTTCTTTTTTTTCTTCTTCTTCTTCTCTTATGCACACCTAGACAACTACTCTATTCATTCATTTGCCAAAATCATCACATATATATTTTCCATTTGCCGCTTTCATGCAGTGCGACCACATCACTCTCTCTCTCTCTCTCTCTCTCCGTCGTTCTAATTTGTCAAAGTGGAATAAAAGTCGATCAGCAATAAGTAACAGCAGTCAAACTACCTATGTGTGTCGTGTCATAAAGGTGATAATCAAATTTCATTACTATATTTCAATTGTATATGTTCTTAACATCAGGGGGCGAAAATTGATTTTTTTTCCTAGTCATACATATATATACACAACCATATTCACCTCATTAGGATGACTTGTCAATCATATATATATAAGAGAGTCTGTTCTTTACAAATGATTTATTGCTGTTTGAAACGTGCTTCATATGTGCACTCGTGTGCGAAGATCTTTGATCTTCTTCTTCTCCTCTCGTTTTTTTTCACTTATTGTTTGTAATGAAGATTAAACCTGATGATGAAGTCAATTTCACCTCATGTATATACATGCTTCAATCGAAGAGAATGAAAGAATAAAATATTTCTTTTTCTCTTCTTCGTTCTTTCCATCCATCCATCCATCTATCTATCATCTCCATGAACATCAATGTAGTCTTTAATTGTGTGTCGTTTTTCCTCTCCTCCTGATCATCACCCGGTAATGACACAGTAGAATAGTCTTCTCTAAGTTTTGTGCGTGATGACAGACCGTCTGCCTGTGTGTGATTGAGCAGAGAGACAACAAAAAAAGTTTTTCTTTTTCTCTCTTTCTTTCTTATTCTATAATCCCTCTACGGGACGGCAAACTAGCGACCTATCATTTGGCTAATGTAGCTTCTCCAAAGTAGTTCCGATACATTCGATTCCTCTCGTGTATATATATATCTATCTATCTGCGTATGTGTGTGTGTGAACATACACGCCTCCTTAGCGGGCGACGATTTGTATTATTCATCATTAGTTGTTCTCTCATCATTCACGTTAAAGGAAGTGAACGAGTGGAAAAGAAAGAACTCAGTTCATTTTATCCGCATTCAAGATGACAAGAGAGAAGAGAGAGAGAGACATGATTTACATATTCAATAGGCGGAGCGACGACTACCATCATGTTTCTTTTTCTATACTTTGATCATCTTCTTACTACTTTTCTACCTGGTGTTTTCTTTTCAATAGATGAGAGAGAAAAGCTTCTTCGAAACACTCGCTGAATAGAAGAAAGTGAATATGAACGCATACACACAGCATACGGTGTGTTGAGTTGTGTCAAATCCTGTTTAGGTTGATGACTTTTCACGTTTTTTTCCCTTCGCTCTCCCTTTCATTCACCTTCTTTTTCTTTCCATCTTCCTGAAATTTTAATCAGACAGCATCTCCTAAATAACGAGAAGGAAAGGAGGAGAAATAGACAAAGATGAAGACGAGAAGGAATGAATACTTAAAGAACATATATCTTGGTCGGTGCGTCAACACCTAAGTCGGATCGGCATCAGAACTAATCACAAACAAGGGTCAATTTCCTCTTTCATAATTGATTTTCTTCTTCTTCTTCTTTTTTCTTCATCTTCATCTTACTTTTTTTGTTATTCTGGAAGGTGAAAAACTTGATGCTTACTCATTCCTTCTCTCCCAGTCACACGTATATAAATGGAGATTCTAATTAGACGTGATCATTCGATATCATGATCTCCTCTCTTTCGTTCGTTCGTTCTCTCTCTCTCTCTCTCTCGGTCTGTAACTGTCGCGTGTATCGAATCGACATTGTCGTTGGTAAAAGAGTAATAGTAGTGAACTCTAGTTGATTACTTTTGGTGCCCATCGGCACGCAACTCTTCCGATGTGAAAATCGAACACCCGCGCGCTCCTCCAATTACATCGAAAAACCAATCAGAAAATAGAGAATCATTCTTCTTTTCTTTCTATGTCCCCCCGTTATTGTTTCTTGTCTTCTGCTACTTTTTGTCTGTCTCCACTTCAGGTGATTGAATCACTTTGAATAAGAACATTCGTCAAGCGAGAAATGAAAGCGTAGTTAAAAATTTAAAAAACTTTAAATGATTTTTCTGTTTGAATTGATGCCGCACTACCGTTTTGTAAAGTGTGCATATGATTGCTCTAGTATATGTATACACGTGTATGTGTGTGTGTGCAAATGCCTGGAAGGTGTAAGGAAGTGAGCTAACCGATCATAATAACAACGATAGAGGAGCCTAAAAGTCTAATATTCTTGCTCGATCTGCATCATCACCGATGCGTATGAGTCCATCATTTTAATGAAACATTTTTTTCGACGCTTCTTTATTTGCTTATAGGGTTTCTCTCTAGCGGATGATTAAAATACAAAACGTTTCCGATCATATTCGTCTTCTTTTATTTTGTTTCTCTTTCTATCATATAAATTCTTTTTTAGTATAATCATAGTGTGTGTAAATGAATCGTGCGCAAGATAATCGACACGAATGCAATGCATTTTGCGTTTCTTTATATATATCTGTGTGTGTGTGTGTGTTCATTTCATTTTGTTTGAATAAACATTATGAGACTTCCGTTGCCGGCACCTCACCCTCATGATTGCTAATAGAAAGAAAGAAAGACAAGAGACATTCGCTTGATACAAAATAGATGCAATGATGATTGAAATTTCTTTTTTCCCTTGTTCTTCTCTGTCTCTCTCTCTCCTTCTGTATGTTTACGCTCAAGAATGAAATATTCATAACAAAAAAAAAACGATGTGTGACAGGCTCCCGTTGTCACTCTTTTTTTGGTCTTTCTCTCTTTCTCTTTCGTCGTTGCCTTCGCTCGTTCTGCACTTATGGTCGGTTGCAAATAGAAGGTGACAAAAAATGCCTATATCTTCATCGAAAGAGAGGGAGAGAGAGAGAAAAAAAAATCCGCGATTGGTCTTTGCTAATGATTGGTCAGGAATTGATCGCATTGTGCAATTTTTGGACAAATAATAATCGAAGAGAGAAATAGAAAGACAAGTATAGCACGCGATTTTTCATTCTTCTCTAGTAAACACCTGCCTACGTTTATAGACTCGAAGAGAAGAAGAAGAAGGAAAAAAAGAAATCTATCTATCACCTGTCTTGTCTTTCTCTTTCACAAACGCGCCGATAGATAGACGACAAAGCGCATAGTTCTCTTGTAAAAAAAAAGAATAGACAAGGATAGAGAGGGAGAGGGAGAGAGAGAGAGAGAGTTATATAGGGAGAAAACCGACCGACACCTTATCATCATCATCAACATCATTCTTTTATATGCGATATTCTCTTTCTAATCATCATCATCGCTACCAGTGTTTGTGAGTTGACTTACAGAAAGAAGAATTGTTGCCTTTCACTAACACACCTACTCTTCTCCTGTAAATCGATAACAACATTTTGCATTTTTTTTTCTTCTTTTCTGCATTATCGTCACTTTTTTTTTAAATCTTAACTTTATTACTTATCTATTTTAGAATGTATGCAAATCGCTTACAACTATATTAAAATAATTTCAAATCCAAATCACTATTCTATCAAAACGATCGGCTCATTTTTCCAAGTAAATACTCGTTCAATTTGCTGATCGATCATTTCTCTTTCTCTCTCGACAAGATCCGGTGCCAGTTCTTCAATTAATCAAAAAAAAGCAAAGACAGTTCGTCTCAAGAAAAAAAACAACAACATCTTCCAGTTGATGTATTAGAATTACCAATCAAATAAGAAAAAAAAGAACGTCGAGGTAAATTCTTGTCTTTCAGCCATTCATTCATCTTTTTTCATTTCTAATAATGTCTTTATTAATAAGTGGAAGATAGTTTCATAGTGTCGTCTTTTCTCAATAAGATAATAGAATAATAAAATCGAAGTTAATTTTTTAACAGATTTTAACCTGGAGGAGCAAAGATATTCTATTGAATAAAAAAGTTTATTCACTTTATGATAATAATTATTCTTTTCTTTCAAAGCAAAAAAAAAAGAAGAGAAGAAGAAGAAGAAGAAGAAGAAGAAAAGAACGAACGAACGAACGAGAATAAGAGTATATATAAATATAAAAGAAATATCTTTTCTAATGATTTTTTTCTTTTCGCAAATAAAATGAGTATAAGAAGAAGGAGAAGAGAAAAAAAGACTCTCAACATATCTTTAGCCTTTTTTCTCTATTTAAAGCTGATAAGACAATCATCTAAATAAATAGATCGGACAGACTTTCATTTCTTTTTCGTTTTTATTCTATAGCTGATAAACAATTTATTTGAAATTATGCTCAAATGGCAACACATGAATCACCATTAGACATGTTGGAATATAAAATTCAATCGGATGATGTTCAAAAAACTTGTTCATCGAATCTAGATGAAGTAAAACAAATCAATTGTTATAATATGAAATAGGAGAGAATCTATTTTGTTCTAGAGAGTTTCAAATACTGAACGATTGGTTGATAAAATCCGTGAAGAACTTGAGCAAACAAATAATAATAATAATAATAATAATTCGGTTGAAATGATTTCACAAGAAGAAACAGAACGGAAATTACTGGAAAAACTTGAAGTTGAATTAGCTGCTAAAGAACATCAAATAGCTACACTTGTTATTGAAACACAGAAATTACAATCAACATTGATTAAAGTAAAAGAAACATCGTTTAGTCAAGTAAATCAAACAAACAATCAATCTAATGAATTTGACAAACTTTCATTCTTTAGATTTCTGATCTTGAAAATGTTGTTAATGGAAAAGAGAAATTAATTGAACAACTAGAAAGTAAATTACAAAGTCAAGCCGATTATGATGAAATCAAACGAGAATTGGCGTGAGTGACTGACTGACACAAATCTTTTTCTTTTTAAATATAAAAAAAAACGACGGCAATGTCATGAGGAAATAACTACTTATTTTTTTTAGTGTATTAAGATCAGTTGATCCGAAACAATTTCAAACAAATAAAACCGAACAGAAAACGAACGATTCCGACAGTAAATTGAATTCATTGAATTTCATTGGCTGATTTTCGTTTCTATTTTAAGATAACAATAAAACCACTTCCTCCCATTCATGCCGTCATTGTACATCACCTTGTCTGCATCGTACAAATCAACCATTTCTACCAATTCCATCGCTTCTTTCATCATCAGCTTCGTCATCATCGAATTCATCGTCATCGCCATCATCACCATCACAAATCTATTTGAAACCTCAGTCAACTCTTCAATGTAATGGAAATGATGAAACGAAATTCTTCTCACCACCACCATCAGCATCAACAACAACAATTCTTACAAATAAAGATAGTCTACCAATAGGAGATTCATTGTTAAGCACAAAATATCCATCGATTACGACATCATCATGTTCAACGATGGTAACACCGACCGCATCACTTCTCTCATCGGTAACAACTACGCCCACCTTAACTCCGTCCAATTTATTTCCAGGTAAGAAAAGAAAAAGAAAAGTTTTCCCCATAAGATTTTGATTTCTGCTTCATTTAGGCCATCAACTTTCGTCCGTCCAATGTACAAAACTTCATTGTCCACCGACATCATCATGGAGTCCGCCATTATCATCAGCAACAACATCGACAGATAATCGAACAGTAATCAAAACAAATATCGATTCACCACCAAAATCATCATCGTCACCAACTGTACTCGTGCCATCGGCTTGTCCACCTGTTATCACTACAAATTCTGCAACAGTTTCAAATAGCAACAATACTATTACGAACAGCAGCAGCAGCAGCAGTAGTAATAGTTTTCTCGAACCATTGGATACGAATTATGTTGCCAATGTTGTTCGAAAACTTCTCGCTCAACATAATATCGGTCAACGTATATTTGCTCGATATATATTGAGTCTATCTCAAGGCACAGTCAGTGAATTACTGTCGAAACCGAAATCATGGTCGAAACTAACTGAAAAAGGCAAAGAAAGCTATAGAAAAATGTGGTGCTGGGCTAATTCAGAAGAAAGTATCTTAGCATTAAAAAGTATCAGTCCACGCAAAGGCATGAACAATCGTAAGTCGTAGAGAATTAAAAGAAAAAGTCATAACTCTCAATTTTCTTTATCGTTAATTCAATAGGTTCAAAGGATAATCCTTATCCAGCTGTGAGCACGAAACATACAGATCCAGCAGCTCATCAAAAGATCGTTCAAATTCTAGCCGATGCTCAAAAACAACAAATGGCCGCAGCAGCAGCTGCTGCAGTCGCTGCCGCTTCAGGAAATACGGTAATCAATCTTTAATATTCATTCCTAATTTCAAACGAGAGAATTTTGCTTTTTCCAAAGGATCAAAAATCATCTTTATCACCATGCAGCTCGTTGCCAAATTATTCATCGAATCCAATATCATCATCGGATCTTTTAGAATCAAAAAGTCCATTATCATCATCTCATTCAGCCGATTCATCAGTTGCTAATTCTCCTATCAATGATTTATCTTCAATCGATCAAAAATCCTTTCTACTTCCTGTTCCACCTCCACCACTACCTTCATCTTCATCATCAGCAGCCGCATCATTATCAATGCTATCGGCATTTGTTCCGTCGCTTCTCATGCGTACAGCCAACGGTTTCAATAGTGATTCAACATCGACATCGAATCCAACCATAACAGGAAATCTAATCGATTGTTCAAATACATCGCCATTCAATCTACTTTGTCATCAACCGGATAATTATCGTAATTGGTTAATGTTACAAGAAATCGTTCGAAATAATGATTTACTCAAACAATTTCAACCAACATTTCCACCAATTCAACCGATAATTACCGAACGAGAACATCAAAGTGAAGAGGAAAATGATGACGATCGCGATGATGATGATGAGAGTGGCGGCGGCGACATCGATGGCAATCTGGATGATGAACATGATGAAAACAACAACGACGACGACGACGAAATCAACGATGACGAGATCAATGATGACAATCCAACAAGTTCAGATGAAATTCCACTTGATTTAAGCATGAAAATCGATCAAACATCTACATCCATATCGAATTATAAATCTCAATCATTATCATCTTCAACAAAACATATTAAAACAGCTCTTACACCATTACGTGAACAAGATGTATCGAAATATCGTTATGTTAATACAATGGAATTAGTGCAAACAGTCAAAGATATTCTTAGTCGTTACAGTATTTCTCAACGACATTTTGGAGAGAAAATTCTTGGACTATCTCAGGGTAGTGTCAGTGATATCTTAGCTCGACCAAAACAATGGGAATTACTAACACAAAAAGGTCGTGAACCATTTCTACGTATGAGAATCTTTCTCGACGATCCGAATGCAATCAAACAACTTGTTCAAACTGTTTCAACAACTCCAGCAACAGCCAATACAAATCCAATTCTTCTGCCAACATTCTGTCCGCCATTACCACCCACATCTCTGCCATCATCACTTTTAACAACACCATCGTTGCTGTCAAATGGTTTTCATACGAATAATCTTTTAACACGAGATCATTCCATTGATTCTCAAACAAATATTCTACTGAATGATTCGATATCGATCGGTACCAATGATACGAATCAATCGAATCCATCGGCAAACTCACCAACAAATAGTCAAACAACAAATTCAAATAAATCAAAATCTCGTTCGAAAAATGCCAAACCTTCAAATGACAAATCAACAAATCAATCTCGTTCATCAACGAATCCTCTCATACCACCCTATGAACTCCCTAAAATTACTCTACCAAGTATACATAATTATTTATTTATCCACAAGTTTTTCATTCTCTCGTATGTTTAGGTTCAATCGACACCGAACAACTAAGTTCTCAAGTTCGAGAATTACTCTTCGCATACAGTATCGGTCAACGTGTATTCGGCGAAGCCGTACTTAATCTTTCTCAAGGAACTGTCAGTGAAATCCTATCCAAACCACGGCCTTGGCCTTCATTGAGTGTCAAAGGTCGTGAACCATACATTCGAATGTATACCTGGTTTAACGATACCGGAAATGTACAAAAACTCTTAGCCTGGAAACGAGAACGTGATGGTAAAAAGCCAAGAAAAATGAATTTTCCATACAAATCAGCGTCTCTTTCTGTTTTAGCTATACGACGTTCGCGTCCGCCGGTATCAACTCCATCATCGAATATTGATCATGGTGAAAGTGAACTTGTAGAAAATTCATCAACATCAACAAATCCTCCCAAACGTCGATGTCTATTCAATGACGAACAACGTCGAGTTTTGAAACAAACATTTCAAAGTGAACCTTATCCATCTCAATCGACACTCGAAAAACTTGTCAATGATCTATCATTACCATTGAATAAAATCGCCAATTGGTTTCATAATTCACGTATGAGAACAAAAACCAATATTCGACCGAATTCAAGTCCAACAAATCTTATTTCATCTTCATTCATGTCAAATCACGATCAAATCAGTGATGATGACGATGATCTAGATGATAACAATAATACCAATAATATCAACAATGATGAAGAAGATGATGATGATGACGAAAATGATTATCCCATTGTGCCTACGATCGTTCCACTGACCAGGTAATTCGAAAACAAAATGTCGTTTTATTGACTATTTTTCAATTGATTATTAGTTCGTGGTTAAACGGAACAAATGATTCGAACAGTTCGACAAGTCCCAATCCGTATTCGTCAACGCCGACAAATATCGTTTCACTGATCGATGAACAGAAAACAACTGCTCAAGCATCCAATTCGAGTAGTAAAAAACGAAAATCCGTACCACAAAAAATCATAACAAACACGAATAATAATTTTTCGAACAAAAAATTTCACACACACGATTCACCACCACCGGCATCATCTGAACTCAATAATAGTCACGAACAAACACCGAATGAATCGACAACGAATTTTGTCGATATTCTAACTTAAAATCTGTCGACTTGGCCTTTTCTCTTCTTTCTCTATTCTAATCAAGGTGATATCTATCAAAAACACACATAATTACATAAGACAAAAGAATATATTTGGTGATCTTGTCATTGTCGTCGTTTTGTGAACAAAGAAAACAACAATCGTTCTTTTTTTCTTGTTCTTAGTTGCTTGCTTTGCTCAACTTATTTGTCTTTTAATTTTTGTTGTTCGTTTTGTTTTGTTTTCTCTTGCATATACATATACATATTCTACATGTGTGAATATTGCTCAAGCATTCGAATTTCCTAGTCGAAGGAAAACACAACGTACTCATTTGCACACCGCCCTCAACACGAAAAATCATTTGACCCTACTCTCTCTCTCCCTTTTTCTTTTTCGTTTCAGTGATATATGTATTTCGATTGCTTTTCAGTTCTTTATAAATATAAATATATAAATGTGGTATTCATTTGTGTGTTTTCTAATTGTCATTTTACTTCGGTGTTGTGTATAAGCGTGCAATAAATGAGAGAAAACAGAAAAAAGCAAACAGTGTCTGCATCTGATCGAAAAATAAACATATACACGCAAGTTTTTGTTCTCTGTTAATGGAAGATTTCGATTTTTAATTCATCATTCCATTGTCTATCTATTCGTTGTTTCTTTTCTTTTTCTTTTTTGTGAATTTTTATGTGTATAGAATCGAACACTTCTTGTTTTGTTCTTCTTCTTCTTCGGTTTAAATTAAATAAAAAAATCGTTCTGTTTTTCTTTTTCAAGAGAAAAAAATGTCTGTTTTATTAAATTTTTCATGCAAAGTTAATGAACATTAACGATTCTCTTTATTTAAATCTTTTCCCAAGACCATTGGACTGAGATAAAATAATTTTTCTAAACAAGCGAATTAATGATTACTAATTTTATTTTCAAATATCCGTTTCTAGTTTCTTTTGTTTAAATTTATACAAAAGAATAAAAATAAAGAAATATTCATATTCTAATTACATATGAATTGAGTACATATAATCGTACTCAGCGAGTGAATGAATGAATTTGACAGAAGTATATCCTATTGATTCCCGTTTTTCTTCTTTGATCAATGTTGAAAATGCATTTTTAATTGATATCCGCTCTTTTTTTTCTCATCTAAGTATTCATCTGTTGCCAATCAATAGGCTCTACCGGTGTTACTAAGTAATTTTCCATTAGTTGTTGAAAATCACAACTTGTGTCTGTTGTTACTTTGACAATGAAAGTGTTAATTGAAAAGATTCACTGATCTGTATTCAAATGAACATGGCGGCTTTTGTGTTTTAGTGACAGTGAATTTATTTATTTCTAAAGAAAATCTTCAAATCACTGAATTTGACAGGTCTTCTATCATATTCGATAATTGAATTGTCAGTCACAATAATTGGTCGACGATAGAAAATGAAATGGTTTTTTTTTTCTTCCGTTTATTGAACAATTATTTCGTATAGCTATGCGATCACGAAAAATAACAATTTCAGTAGTGTGTGTGTGTTTATCGACGAAAAGGAAAAGAAAAGAAAAACGAGCGAACACGTCGAGTCGACGATACGATGTCACCGGGTGGTAGGCGAACGAATGACATTCGATTTTTTTGTTCAAAAATGAGTCACTCACTTCTTCATTTTTCTATATTCGATCGTTTCATAAGAGAGAAACAAAAAAAGAAAGAAGGTTGACACTTTCTCGTCGTGGTCAAGGTAAGTAACAATAATTGAAGTAGTTCAGATCGACAAACGCGAGTGACCGATGAATAAAATACGCATGGGGGATTAATCGAAACAAGACAGACAACGACATTAGTTCAATTATTGAAAGCTAACATTGCGTTTTATTTACATCGAGCTTAGTTGAGACAGACAAAACTGATGTTGTTCATGTCGAACTAATATTTTTATGAGCCTTATCTCACACTTTTCTTTTGTCATTCGCATGAAAGATTATTTTTGTGAACATTTCCATGACGAACATTTTGCGTTTGCATTGTTGTTTAAGTATGTCTTAGGATTTGTTTGGCGCAGGGTCGATCATATTCATTACGTGAGAAAAGTAAATCTAACCTTGATCTTTTCATCTAGGATTGCGAGTAAACATTTTGTCACAAAAAAAGACAATGAACATTTGAGTTGCGAACAATGGTGGCGATAAGCGAGAAATTAAATACGAGTACAACGATACCGGCTAAACAAGAACATCCTCAAACAGCTCGAATTATTCAATGGCTTGGCGGCGAACGTGCAGGTGAGAGAGCGAGAGAGAGGAGAACGAAGTCGAATAGTTTTATTTGTTTGTTTAATCTTGAAATTCTAGTCGATGTGCCCGCGGAATTCGATGTAACAGCGAATTTGAAAGAAGATTTCGTCGATCATCACATAGTTGCATCGAAAGTTGAATGCATCGAATTACTTCGACTTAAACCACAAGTAAGTCATTGACCTCGATTGATGATCAACATTTTGTTTGACAAATTAAGACGTTACTTTGTCTTCTTCGTCTTCGTTTCTTTGTAGAACAAACAAGTTACTAAAACATTCGAACGAGGCTCTCTACTTCGACAAAGTAGTCGTCGAAGTCGATCATCGCCAACCGACGAAGCTTATTGTACATTATCCTCATCGCATCGTCATGGATATTTCACGAAAAAACCGAAACAATCTCAACAAGAAAATCTAATTCGACAGAATTCAACCAGTGGAAGTAGTAGTCTATCGACGAGTGCACATCATTGCACGTCATCGCCAATTTTAACCATATCAATTGACGATATTTACACGACATTAGATCGAGCACAAGCGTTATTTCCAATGGAAAATGAACATTTTCACGAAGATATCGGTCGTTTACGTGAAATTGCTCAACAAGGAACATTTCAGCAAACTCTACAATTATATCCTCTTGTTAAACACGTAAACGAACAACAACAACAACAAACGATGAATTTATTTCAGGAGATTTTACTAAATCACGAACAAGGCGAACGAAATTTTCAAGATCTCGTCGAAGAATTCATTCAGCTTATCGAACAGAAACTCGCCGATGCTGAATATCAAATGTTCGATGGCACAGCAGCAATACGAGCATCATCACCCACTCTATTCGACATGCTCAATGATTTGAAAACCTGTCGAAATATTCTATGTCGTACAGAAATTCAAAGTCTTTTCAATGCATTTGATAATATTCTTAAATTACATTTATATCCTGCAGCTTTACCTGACGCCGAGGATATTCATTCAACGAATAATTCCAATGAAACAAAATTAAATAATTCTGAAACAACCGAAGAATTATTGAAATTATCTCAATACGCAATTGATGAATTGAAGATCGTTAAAATCGAGAAAAATCACGAACCATTAGGTCTAACGATTTCACGTTCCGATTCGGGAACGATTCATATCGCTCGAATAGTCATCGGTGGTCTCGCTGCCAACACACAATTATTTCAAATCAACGATCGAATTCTCGAAATCAACGACGAACCTGTGACTGGTCGTTCACTCGATTACATTTGTTCGCTCATGTCGAGCACAACCGGCCTGACTAAGTTCCTTCTTGCACCACCTATATTCACTCCTTTACTTCACAACAACCAAATATCCTATCAAACTTTCTATGTTCGAGCTTTGTACGCCTATGATCCCTATAACGATCCGCTGATACCTTGCAAAGAACTCGGCCTGCAATTTCAACGTGGCGATATCTTACGAATTGTTGCACGTGATGAAAATCTAACGAAAATCAACGATTCGTATGTTAGCTGGTGGCAAGCTTATCGAGAAGATAGCACGGAAACCGATACCGATCCTTGTCTAGCTGGTTTAATTCCTTCGGATAGTCTGCAACAGAAACGTGCAGATCTAATCAAAGCTGTCAGTGATGAAACTGAATCGATTTCATCGTCATCATCATCGTCATACTATCGACGAAAAATGAAAAAGAAACATTCGAAATGTTTAACTTGCGTACCGAAACGAGAACGAAAGGTTCTCCAACCGATCTATAACAATGCATCATTCATACGCGATATCGACGATATCGAACCGCCACCAACAATACGAACATCGACAAATCATTTTTCTCTAACTGATACGAGACATTTTGGTGAAGAACAACCAGCTGCAATTATCAATGATGAAAATAAACATTCGACTATTGATTCAGCCATGTTCGATGTATTCAGATTCTATGAGCCTGTTTTTCGTTTCGATTTTTCGGTACAAAAAATGACTCGACCGATTATTTTGCTAGGTAAAATTTTGTCTTTTTGGTTTTTCAATATTTCGATTTGATTTTCTAGGCGCACCAAATGTCGGTCGACATGAACTACGTCGTCGTCTTCTTCAAACCGAACCTCATCTCTTCGATGTTGCCATTCCACATACCACACGACCTCGTCGTACGAACGAAACGCCCGATATCGACTATCATTTCGTCACTGAAACGGAATTTCTCACTAAAGTTGCGTCACATTCATTCGTTGAATTCGGTCAATACGATCGTGATCTCTACGGAACATCGATCGACGATATTCGACAGGTTGTTTCAATAAAACAAAAAATTTGTATATTAAATCTTAATCCCGATGCAATACGAACGTTTGATCGAAGTGATCTTTATCCATTTATAATTTGTATAGCAGCACCATCATTCGAACGTTTAAAACGTTTAGAACTCGATCGTCGTGAACAATTAACTGATAATGATTATCGAGAAATTATTCGACAAAGTCGATCAATTGAACGGCATCATTATTTATTATTTGACCATATTTTAATTAATAACGATCTCGAACGAACTTATCATGAACTGCGAGATCTGATTGTACGCATACAACACGATGATCAACAGTGGATACGAGCATGTTATCGACGAACATAAATCTTTTTTGTTTTTCTTTTGTTTTTTTTCTTATTGTTTGTTTATTGTTTCAACAATGAAATTTCTTTAATTAACTTTGTGGCAGTTATTTTGTGTGTGTGTATGTATAGAAATCTAATGGGCTTTTCTTTTCTCTCTTTTTTGGATTTGATAATATCATATATACAAATATATCTATTCGATCAATATATCGAACTACAATAAGTTATAAAAAAAATTACATCATAGTCGTTACTTCCGATTGATACGATGTCAGTTTTGATTTGACAGAATAGGGAAATTAAGTTCGCTCACTTATTTACAGCTACTTGATCTGATGTTTGAAAGACACAATTGTTTCATTTTTTTTTCAAGTTCAATTCATTTTCAACAATCGCATGTCGGAGAAAAAAAACGCGCCTTCATTTGATAGGATCAATCTCATGGTCGTTTTCTAAGTCGATTAGTTTCTATTTGATTATTCCATTCGTATTTCCTTGACAAATACTTGTCAGATACGTATATTCTTTCATTTTTCTTTTGTTTCGGATAAACCATAAATCAATAGAACGTTATTAGATCAAACGTTGACGTGACATAGCAGTTTACCTTCTCGGATTAAGATCAATGAGAAATCTTGGAACGTTTGTTTGTTTGTTATTTTTTTCTGGGAGACAGAGAGAGAGAGAGAATTGAAAATTCTCAATTCTTTGTGTCTTGTCGAAATGAATGAATAATTGATTGCATTCGAACAAACTTGAAAATCCATTCAACAGTATATAATTGACCATATACAGTATTTAATCGAAAGTTAAACAAAAGAAAGCATTCTCGATATATTCTATCTTCTACTATTCATTTATCATCATTGTCGGTTGACCTCGTACAATCCTATTGTCAATATTCCAGTCAAATCTATCAGTACATTCTCATATATACATGCATATGATAGAGATGGATACGGCTATCTCGTCAGAATCAATGTCATTGATACACATGTTTCAATGTGCAAGAAAGAAAGAAAAAACGGAACTAGAGGTTATCAACTGTATGCATATACAATCAAGTAAGCCATGCAAAGGCTTTACTTTCTCTTTCTCTTTTGTTTGTTACTGTCCAGTTTTGAATACATTTGATTTGTTTGCTTGTTTGAGGAATCTATTACACAATGGTATATTCATGTCCTTGAAATCATTCTTTAATACAAATACGTATCGAAAAAAAAGAAAGAGAGAGAAGAGAGAGAGAAATCCGAGCTAAGCATGCAAGCTAGGATTAGCCTCTTGATAATTTTTCTTCTTCTTCTTGTATTGATTCGACGACTGTAAACGTGCGTATACAGGCTTCACTTTTTTGTGTACTCTTGTTCAAGTAGCTCGATATTCAATGCAGAAATTTGTTCATCGAGTGTGCGATTTCACGCTCGTTTATCTACTCGAATACAAATCCCTGCTGATTCATTTTTCTTCTTTTATCTAAAATACTGTACATGAGGAGTTCAAACGAAGAAAATACGTCATCACATTTTTTTTCTCTTCGATGAAATAACACGAATAATAATTGTTATTATTATTATTACTATTATTGTGTTCAGATTACATAAGTTTTTCTTTCTCTTTTATCAAATTTCTTTTGTATTTTAGAACGATATTAATCTTGGCATATGTATGCTGTTTTTTATGATTGAATAAGCATAGCTCCTCCTCCTTCTCGCCCCTCACCACCTCTCTGTTTTGCACTTTTTGTCGTCACTCGTCTGAAGAGCAATGAACTTCTCATCTCTCGTAAGCATTCTTATCCGATTTGGCACATTACGTCGATGAATGTCAAGAGTATGCTTAGCTCATCATTCTAAATAATTTTCAATGTTCACACTTGAAAAACAGCAGGTGAGAAGTTCGATATTTAATTCACTCTGTGAATCACAACTAGTTGTTGTTTTTGCCCTTCGTTTTTTTTTCAATCATAATTACAGAAGAAGAAAAACAAGATATTCGCGATTTTCTTTGATATTCAATACGTTTTCAAGCTGCTGAATAATTAGTTCTTTCCAGCTTCCTTGTGCGTATATAATTTTCACCTTTCGTCTTTTGAATCGATTCAATAATAACAATAACAATAACGGAAAAAGGAAAGCGAAAGTATGTATGCACCTGAACAATGTTCGGTGTTCACATCGTTTATTCATCCAATATTTGAGAGAGGAGAACAAGAGGGAGAATAACATACACATTCTTTTCTCTTGTTTTGGTCACATTTTTCTTGGCTTACGTTCAAAAATTTCTTCTCTTTTTCTCCCCTTTTTCTACATGTACATACATTCGTGCACGTATACCTGCATTGAATAAATCGCTGATTCGAAGGTAAGAACACAGTGAACACGAGAAGAAGAAGAAGAAAAAATCGTTGAGCATCGACGGTCAACCGATGTTAACCTTTGCCTATGGATGAGTCGTTCTCCTTTCCGATTAAATGTTCGGGTGATATATCCGTATGTGTGTATATGTACCTTTGATTTAGTTTGTACTAGTCAACTAACGAAATCTTCTTTTTCTAACGCAAATCAATCATTCTTTATCTTATTTCAGATTAATTTATCTTGATTTTCTCGTTGGAAAAGAATAATGTTCACCAAATGAATCTTGTACAAGTGGTAGGTGTAGTTATTTACACAGATTTCGGCTTGATATAATTTATCACTTTCTCCTTTTGTCTTTATCATCTAGCGTCGATGTGGCAATACACATTGCCTATCTCATCATCAACAAGCAAGTATTGATCATACAACGATATTTACACGACCGGTTTATCAAGTTGATGCGACTATCTTATGGTAAGTATCTGTGAAATATGAATCAAACATTTAATGAGAATATCGGTTTTTTCTTTTTCTCTCTTTTTGCTAGTCAATTAATAAAACAGATTGAGACGAAGAATATCTCGAAATCTTTCGGTCAATTATTATATCTTGCCTATCAAAGTCAATCGGAAAACGACCGACAAATATGTTTACGATCGAATTGTGGCTATCAACAACGAAATGTTTTCTTGTTAACCAATGTTCCTGATTTGAGTACGAAATGAATTTGAATTACCAAAAGAATTGAATACAAACACGAATATTTCTTCTAGTTTCGGTTGCAATCGATTGGCAATCATCATCGTCGACGACAAGTGATGTTGAAGACTTCATTTCAATTATTGATCCATTCGTTTACTTACGTGAAGTAATCGTCAAATAACAAAAAAATCATTGCTTTTTCTATTATCTTTTTTTTTTCTTTCAAAGTTATTTTATGATGTAACAATAAATGAAGCTCGTATCAAACAATTGAATCTTATTGGTTTAATATGTTTCTATGGTGGAACGATCGAAGTGTTTTTCTCCTATGATCATCAGACATCGAAATGGTTGTTTTGTTTCGATGGAAATATAGTTGTATCAGCCGATTGGAATGCTGTTCAACGAAAATGTATTGAATTTCATCTTCAACCATTTCTACTTATCTATGCTAATCCTGATCGAGATCCTATTGATATAAGTCAACTACTCAAACGAACGGTGATTCAAACACAAAAGTCATCGTGTAAGTTTTGATTTCAAAATCTTTCTGAAAACCAAAAAAAAACTAGATGAATTTCATTTCTATTATTTGTGCTTGTCCGATTGCATCACGAGAAATGCGAAGACTATTCATCTGTCTACACAATTACGTTTTGTTGGGTTCGCCTGATGATTAGTTTTGTGTTCTGTTATGAGTATCTATGTTGTGGCTACCTCCGTTCAAGTGTATAAGGATGAGAAGAAAAAGAGGAGGAAAAAAAAAGAATAGTAATGAACGATAAATGTATGCAGGCTCTTACGTACTCGATTTCTTTTTCTTTTCTTTTTCTCTTGTCATTTAACACAAATGATTAGAAAATAACACCGATCGATTACGTCTTATGTTTCTTTGTATTATTGTTATTTTGTTTAGTTGTACCTGACGAAAGAAGATTAGAACAAGCAATTGAATCGAATAGAAAATCTCAAACAATGTCGACTAAAATCGATTGTCAAATTGAAAAGATCTCCTCATTTGCGACCTTAAATTCATCGATGTTATTCATGCCGAAAACATCACCAAATGAATCAATTAATTCAACATATATCAATCAAGAAACAGTTGTCAAAGTCATGCAACAACAATTTCTAAAGAAAGAAAATCTGTCCGATACAACATCAATCTCATCCTCATCGACATCATCGCCAATAATTCATGTTCGACATCGAACTTATCAAAGCAATCCAACGCAAGACGAAACACTTTCAGTTTCATCACAACGTGATTCGGGTTTGAGCAGTGATGGCAGTCCGAGAGATAGTCTCAACGAAAACGAACAAACACTCATCGATGGTTTAATCAAACAAACTGAACGTCTTATGAGTAAATTTCTACTCGATGAATTTTTGAGCTTAGTTTTGATTATGAAACGAATTTTTTAGATGATGATCGTGTCGAAATGTCCTATTCAACCATTGAACATTATCTCGAAGAATCGTTTAAATTCGAACGAATCAATGATTATTCATCGGCATTCGAATCCTGTCAACAAGCACTCGTACTTATCGAACAAATTCTCACCGTACACGAAAATTCTCATCATGGAATATCGATTTATGCTCGAACGAAAAAGAACAGTATATTATCTCGTATACGTTCATTAGAAAATCTTCGAAAAACTCAATTCACTCGCACATCTCTCACATCAACATTCAAACCAGTTGAGAAAATCGAAAAAATCTACGATAATAATCTTTCACGAACATCGACCTCAATTCTTTCGCCAACAACGAAATTATCTCGTCCAAAAAAGAGTGTCACCTTTTCCGATCATGTTGCATTGATTGTCCCAACAATGGACGATACTCATGAGCCGCCGTCCGAACATTTAATACATTCATTTCTTCGACAAATTCATCAACAACAAATATCAACGAATTCCGATTCGGATTCCGATACACCATCGTCAACAAATGAAACAATTATTGGATTCAGTGAATGTACACTTTGTCATAAACGATGTTCGAAAGAAAGTCAAATTGGATCCTATTGTTCGAATTGTCATTTTTATATGCAACGATTTCAACCTACTGTCTGAACACTTTGCCCCCTTTTTTTAATCTCTTGAATCTCATATACTATACATAATACACCCTCATTCTGGTGCTAATATTTTTCCTATTTATTCCCATCTGTTTGTTGTTTTTTTTCCTTTCGTTGTGAATATAATACATGAATAAAAGAGAAAAAAAAAAGTTGAAGACATGCAAAAGACAATTGAAGATTTGAATTATTTGGAATTGTCGAAGTATTTCACGAACGAGTTGATCGTTCCACCCTGGCAAATATACAAACAAAGAGAAAGTCTATTTGAAAATAGTTTTAGTAAATTAGCTTACAAAAAATCGTATTACACGCAAAGTTAAACCATGACTAACATCATCATTCTATAAGAAAAGAATAGAGAAAAAGAGAAAAAAAGATCTTCTTTGTTACGGTTTGAGTTTCTGCATCGACACGCTTTTGTTTTTCGTTTAGAATTAAACTGGCAAGAGCAGTTTGAGTTTGAATCGCTGAAACAAATGACTTTTCTTTTAGAAATCAATTCAATTAGTTCGTTTTTTTTTCAACGTACATTGTGTTTGAATACGTTTCGAACTTGTTCGTCGATTTGAGCCAAGACGTTTAACATCCGTATTGGCCAAAGATTTCGGATGAGTACTAAATCATAATGACAGATCGAATATTTCAAAGAGAAATTATGAATTCATTCATACCGAACTGGTGTTGGTTGAACACGTTTAATCAGTTTATCTTTTGTCAATGCAGGCATTTGATTTTGAATATTGTAGTAGACTATAGACAATCTATATATGTTAATGTCTAGAATACACGAGAATAAAGAAATGAAACGAAATTCAATAGACTATCGTGCGTGTGTGTGTTTGTGCATATATCAGTAAAATGATATACACGCTTCAGTAGACAGAGACATCTGACAGTAAAATTTTAAAACGATAAGATAATAATCGATGATACTGTTCTACTTTTGAGACAAATCATAATTATATTGATTCGAAGACGGACTGATCCGATCGTTCGGATTATTTATCATTCGAGATTAATTCTTGACATATAGAAATGAAGTTCATCGAATATATTTCGATGAATATATGATGAGATTTTTGTTTTTCTTTGTTTTGTCAATTATTTTCTGGATTAAATCGGAATGATTGCTTGTCGATCGGTCGATCTTTTCTTTCTTTCTTGTTTTCTTTCGATTTTTTTTTGCAAACATCATATGTTGAAATCTTTCGCTTTTAGGTATTTGCGTTTGACAACATGTCGAATTCGTATAGCAAAATGAGATAATCTAACACGTTAATGAGGATATAAATCATTGTTTTGCCTTTCAATGTCATAACAACTGTTGACTTTATCATAGCACATAAATAATAGAATACAATAGTGACCCATCTGGAAAGCTTTTTTTTCAGTCAAATTCTTTCCTCTTTTTTACTTATTCTATCGTCGTCAAAATGACATACAACATGTTTATCCGTTTTGCTCATTATACATACCAAAAGAATAGATCGGTTCACCATACGTATCTCTCTATCAAATGACGTTTGTTTCTGTCATTAGAACTAACTACTCGAGAGACGATACAATGATCATACGTAGTTCTTATTGATGAAGACAAAAAACAAAACAAAAAACGTCTGGATGTGAATTTCTATCCTATCTATCTCGATCAATATATGTGGCATGATCATGAAGAAATACGGATATTGCTGAAATGTGAGAGGACAGCCGGAGGAAATCTTAAGAAAAAGGGTTTATCTTGTCAGCGATTATTTGATGAATAAAAACTCGTCAATTGAGTTTTATTTTCTTTTTCTATTTACTTGAATACGACGAGATTTTTCGATTTTGTGTTACATCTAAATATTTTCCTTTCTTTTCTCTCTTTCTTTTCTTAGTTCTTACTAATACAAGTAGCAATCGGCTTTTTTTCTCTCTATCTTGCTGTTATTACTATTCTCATTGGAGTACAGTATATAATAAATAATTACTGATACTCTATGTCGGTACTTATCTGTAGTAGATAGACAAGAAACAAATTATGTTATAAAAAAATGTATTAAAACGACGACGAAAGCGAATAGAACACAACAAATCCATCGATGCGGAGTGCCAAACAACATCATAGTTGGAAACTAGATGATGAACGACGTAAACGATCGGCATTTTCAACTGTACAAAGACCATCGACAACAAATGACAGCAATCCTGCCAATTATACGCATGAAAAGAAACATGCAGGTATAATTCATTGAAATACAAAAGAGCACGATTAACTAGATTAACAATTGATCCTTGACTAGTTTTTATTAACAGAATCGGTGATGTGTCAAATCAGTTTAGTTCTAAGAAAAACCTTGTATTTTTTCGAGGACCAGAAGAACTTCTCAAAATAAAAACGTAAATCTTATTAGATATGTTTGCCATTTCGACAAAATAACGTTTGTAATTCTGTTAGTTGATACGAGAAAAACTACTCAAGCGTATTGCACAAAGATTCAATCAGCTAGAGAAGAAAAACTACATACATAATTTATTAATTAACATTTTAATAGATCACAAAAAAGAAAGACACATCATTTGAGATAAATCGTGATGAAATAGTGGTGGTGGTGGTAATTTTACTACTACGACAAGTAAATAGACTCTTATGTTTCTTCTTCTTCTTTTCTATTCTAAATCAACTTAAATAAGTGTGTGTGATCAACTGAACGAATAGTAGATATGTATCTTTAAAAATTAGTCTCTTCCGTTCTGCTTGCTCGTTGTCGTTTCCCGAACAACAATAACAACGACCATAACAATAAGTGAGTTCTTTTTTTGGCTAGATTAATATTGCACATTGTCGTGCATTTTCTTCTATTGATGTTAAAATGATTTCTTTTTGGAAGATTAGAGTTTCAAATGATTTCTCTTGAGAAGAAAAAAAAACGCACTATTATAGATTTATCATTTTTCTACATGTCATTCAATAAACATAGATCAGATTTCATCAAGAGACAACTGATTGCCTACGAACTATTTTTATATATATGTGTGTGTGAACTGCCAAGAGACATTCAATTATATAATTGGGCGAAGATTATTGATGTATATGCATGTGTATGTGTGTGTGAATCTAACAAAAAGAAAGCGAAGGATTAAGAAAAAAAAGAGATTGAGAGAAGAGTGTTCTGTTCACTTGAGTACGAACCAAAAAAAAGAAAGAAGGAAAAAAACGAGAGAAAAAAAAGTCGTGCAAAGACAACGGAAGCACATTGACGGTGGATCTCGACGAAACAGTTCCAGTCGTATGTCTGCGTGACGTTGAACATTCATTTATTTATTTCATATGAACGCACCACCATTAGCAAGCAGACAAACGAGAACCGCAAGTAAGAAACCAATACCCAAAATGAAAGACTATTAACGCGAATCGATAGTCCTGATTTTTTTTACATTATATCATATGGATATCATTTGTACATATTATCTGTCATTTAACAAATACAACTGTCATCTTTCTTCTGTCAGATCATTGTCCTTGCTTGAGAATGTAATAAAGTAACGAAACAAAAATGCAAAAGATCGACACGAAGAATGTATCATTATAAATCGTTCTCGTTTTTTTTTATATGAATAAACAAACACCTTAAGAACCCGTGGGAAAACGTCAGAATATGAAAACAAAAGAAGAAGAAGAAAGAGCGAGATACTAGAATAGAAATGATGATAACATCGACAACAATAGACTAATAGAAATAGTCAAAGAAAAACAGAAATACCAATTTCTCTTATTGTTGCATATGAGGTCTAATAATGTCTATAGAAATGGGCCGAATATTAGTCGATTGGTAATAAAAGAAGAAGAAGGAGAAGAAGAACACAATCATAATGAAATAATAGAAATCAATATGAGTCGAGATAGACCTGATAATTATTCTCATTCAGTACCCGCCATTCAACTACCTCAATCATCAATAATCAGAACACATCATGGTAAGTTTTTTCGAGTTTAAGTTTCTCTAATTTAGTCTCAAGAAGATACGAAACTAATCGATTCACTCGGATTTACTGTCTTTTTTTTTCATCATTTAGATTCTCATGAAGATTACAGTCTGGGATTATGTGGTTACATATTATTGATTCTTTCCTATATACTTATATGTGTAACGTTTCCATTCTCACTTACTGTTTGTTTGAAAGTATGTGCTAGAAAAATTTCTCGAAATCTTAATTAAAAATTCGAATTTTAACTAGGTCGTTCAAGAATATGAACGAGCTGTCATGTTTCGTCTTGGTCGTATCCTGGGCGGTGCTAAAGTAAATTTCATTTCGTTGATTTCTCTATTTACTATTATTTTGATTGCTCCTAGGGTCCAGGTCTATTCATTATCATACCATGTGTTGATGCCTATACAAAAGTTGACTTGCGAACAGTGACATTCGATGTTCCACCTCAAGAGGTTTGAATTATTAATGGTGAAATAACTTTTTTTTTTAATCTAATGAGCACATTTTCCATGCAGATTTTAACAAAAGATTCAGTAACAGTCGCTGTCGATGCTGTCGTTTACTTTCGCGTATTTGATCCCGTTATATCAATCACCAATGTTGAAGACGCACCGAAAAGTACACAACTATTAGCAGCAACAAGCTTACGTAATGTGTAAGTTTGTTTGGATCGTCGTTTTTTTCTTTTCTTGTTTGATTATCTATTCATTTCCGTTCAATAGACTTGGCACGAAATCTTTACAGGAAATTCTCTCCGATCGTGAATCGATTGCACAAACAATGCAGGTAAATCAGAAAGATAAATATGTTCGAAACTCATTCAATCATAAATCTGTAGGCTGCATTGGATGAAGGTACTGAAGGCTGGGGAGTACGAGTCGAACGTGTTGAAGTGTAAGTTATTTGTTTATGCAGTCGATAGATATTATTTAAATATTTTCTCAGGAAAGACGTTCGATTGCCAGTTCAACTACAAAGGTAGATTCTTTTTTATATAGAACTCTTGTTTTTTAAATGAATTTTTCTTTGAAGAGCAATGGCTGCTGAAGCTGAAGCGGCAAGAGAAGCTCGTGCGAAAGTCATTGCAGCCGAAGGAGAACAAAAAGCGTCGAGGTATTGAACTTTGTTTGCTTTTGAATTCATTTTATGTTTTCTCTCGTTCAGAGCATTGAAAGACGCTGCAGATGTTATCACACAATCGCCAACAGCTCTTCAACTACGATATCTGCAAACATTAACAACAATTGCTTCAGAAAAAAACTCAACCATCGTATTTCCCATTCCGGTAATAGAATTTCGTTTATGGAGAGAAAGAGCAAAATATATAAACTATCGACTTTTGTTTTGTGTCTGCTATTGAGATAAGAAGACATTCTTCGATGTTTTGATATTTAGAATATTTTCTTTTTGCTTCTATTTATAGATCGAACTTATGCAAGCCGCAATTTCGACATATAAAAGTTAATGTTGAACTGGTCACATACTCCTTTCCTTTTGTTTTCATGAATACCAAACTGATTTTTTCCTGTATCGTTTTCTTTTTTTTTCATTTTAAATATTTTCCTCATTGATAAACAAAGATAAATTTGTAATATATATTTATATTATATTTTTTAAGAGAAAAAAATGAAATGATAACGAACAATGCGGAACGTACAGAGATTTCAAAAAGAAACGAACAAAGTTGTTTTTTTTTTCTAGAAAGATCTTTCACACATGCACACAAAGACGAATAAGAGACAGAAGAATGCAAAGAGTTTAAGAAATGTTCGATCAAATTTCATTGATTTAAAAGCATTTTCGGTGAACAATCGATGGACCTGATTCATCATATTCTTGTTTCGATATCCACATTTGTTGAAATGTTGATAACGAAGCCAAAATTGATCCACCAATCCATACTGAATATTTACG
>Ga0209960_1001681_pt1 | contig 26808 bp, 27 predicted proteins | sample ThiBiot_500_plan_2_FD_183947 | JGI IMG/M metagenome (GOLD analysis project Ga0209960, IMG submission 183947) | Wastewater bioreactor microbial communities from Cape Town, South Africa - Thiocy_expt_500_plan (SPAdes) | ecosystem: Engineered > Bioreactor > Thiocyanate-remediating >...
TTTTCCTGGCGACCATAGCGGTTTGGAACCACCTGAATCCATCTCGAACTCAGAAGTGAAACATTCCAGCGCCAATGATAGTGTGAGGTCTCCTCATGCGAAAGTAGGTCATCGCCAGGGCTTTATTCTTGAAAGCGGCTTATAGCCGCTTTTTTTATTCCTTTTTATTTTATAATTTCTTCCATTGCAACACAGAATCCCTTAGACTTTTTTGCTGCAAAAGCAACGCAGCTAATTTCTAAAAGTCAACTTTAATGATATAAGATATTCTCATAAGCATACTAATCGATATAAGTGTTCTAAATTTGGAAAATTGGAGCAAACTATTTAAGCTAAAATAATAGGTATTTGAATTATGAACGTCCAGGCCATTAGGAAATTTCTTGTCCAGTTAATCTCATCCGTGCAGTCAGATCCACATCCTGATGAAGCTCAAATTGATCAAATGAAACAGTATTTCAAAATTAGTGATGAAGAATTACTGAATTTAAAGCATACCCTATTAAATCAAAATCTCTTAGAGGAAACGCCTACTGAAGAGCAGTTATTAACACTTGATGATTTTAATTTTTTAAGAGGTCAATTTGAGCAACGCCGTAAAAGAGTTAAAGATACCGATGACGACTATTGTTTTAATGAATGTACATTGAATCAAATTTGGATAAATTTTTCTAAATCAGTGGCAGTATCGTACTCGATCCTTATTAAGGAAAATATTCATTATGTAAATATACTTTTTTCTTGTACAAACAAAACAGATTACATCACAAGACAGGAGTTTGAAGCGAACAGTAAACCAACAGATTATTTTTGGGGTAAAACCAAAAATAATCTGTTTAATAAGAAGAGTTTTATTGAGTTCGTCGAGTTCAATAAAAATTTAGTAATTTATAGGAGCAGTAAAGAAGGAAATTTATTATATCCCTTATCTTTAGATGAACTTGAACGATTACGACGACCCGTAATAAGTAATCAATACGGAATTAAGGCTGCCGTGCAGGTGGAAGTATGGCCAATACTTAGAAAAAATATTTTTCCTCGTTTGAAAAAAGGCGAAGTACTAGGCGGGATTTTTGCTTTACTCTTGGAATTAGTTAATGATTATTATGGAATGATCCATGAGGACCGAGTGCCACAACACATAAAGCAATATCAATCCTATTTTAATAATTTCATTGAGAGAAAATTATATGAGTTAGAGTTAGAGCCATTAAATAATTTTTATGGTACTCAAATCATTTTCAATGATCAGGTTTATTATGTGGTTGAAGTTTTGCTTGATATCCTGCAAAAATTTAGACGGGAAGCATATGATATTACGTATGAAATAAATTTGCTCAGCAGGGTTCTCATGGAGCAGCATAAAATATTTACACCAATCTCTTTTAAAGAAAAAGAGTTAAAAGAAATAACCAAAACTGAAAGTGCTCAATGCGCTAAACTAGATTTGAACGTAGAGCCTATAGCAAAAAGATTTTGTTTACAAACTATGGTATCAATTTTAAATACCGATTTTAATCCCTGGACCTATTTTTCACCAAGCGTTAGTTTTTGGGATATTAAAGTGCTCATACCCCGCGACATTGCCAAGATCTACAATCTAATTATTAAGGAAAGCCAGGAAAATAAGATTAAAACTGCGAGTTATGTCCGAGTTGCGAGGGATATTAATCAACAAGTTCAGGCCTCAACCTCCGTATCCTTTTTCTCACGAACAAAAGAAAGTTTTAAAAATTTAACGCGGACTAAAAAAACTAAATCCTGGTTGGATTCGATTCGTGAGCAGGATCTACCAAAAATTAATGGCTATTGGTTTTCGGCTAGCCAGATTTTGAAGGCTGTTCTCAATTTTAGCAGTATTGATGAAAACAATATAAAAAATATTAATAAGTATATCGATTTAATATTACAAACATACTGTCAGAAAAATCATAGCGATTTTAACAAAGAACTCAGGGTAAATTATAATCTTGTAAGATTACTTAATTCGCTACGCAGGCCACGACATCGGCATAACCTTATGTTAATGCTGCAAATGCTTGAGGGTGAGCCTCTGGAGAAAGATTTTTTATCTCTATGTCAATGGGGCATTAATCGTCGTTTGCGCGCTCAAGGATATCTGAAAAAAAATAAAAGTCCCACCACCAATTTTTTTATTGAACCCACATCGGAACAAAAATTGTTTATCATCCCCAACGATTTAAATACTTTGAGTGAAGTTATTCAATACTACCGTGAAAAATTACCCGTGGATCATTTATCTAAATCAATCGGACAAAATATATTACGCTATCTAAGTAACCTTACTGTAGTTATCCCATCACAACAAGAACTCGAAGATATGGAGGATCAACGAACACCTTGCGATTATATTGCAGATCCTACTTCGTAATTCGATTTTTTAAATTATTAGGCAGCATATTGCTCACATAGTTTTAAAAAACTCTGATAACGTATGGATGAAATAATTTTTTTATTCAGGGCTTCTATTATTGCACAACCTGGTGTTCTTTCGTCGTGTTCACAATTACGAAATTTGCATTGATTCAAATAAGGTTTAAACTCACGGTAACCTTGAGCGATTTCATTAGCGCTTAAATGCCAGAGATGAAATTCTCGAACTCCAGGCGAGTCAATTATTGCTCCGCCTTGGGGTAAAAAGTAATATCTTGAGTTACTTGTAGTATGTTTCCCCAGTTGAGAACTAGTAGAAAGTTCATTGGTTGCAATATTCGCTATATTCGGTAAAAGTGCTGCAATTAAAGAGGATTTACCTACCCCAGATTGTCCAACAAATACATTTATATGATCTTTAACTTGCTCATTAAGTTCTTCAATCCCCTCACCCGAACGAGTATTACTTAAAAAAAGTGGATAGCCCAAAGAGGAATAGGTAGTACTTAATCTTTGCTTTATATCGGCGCACATTAAATCAGTTTTATTAAGAAGAATCATCGCGGGTATCTGCAAGAAATCCGCCATAATTAAGTAACTATCTAGTAATGGCCATGAAATCTCTGGAAGTGCAGCAACGACGATAATAATTTGCGTGATATTTGCAGCGACTGGTTTTACTGTTGATTTTTTTTCGGAAGGTTTTGCCAATACCGATAGACGAGGACATAAACTGACGACTACACCCTGATTTTCACCTACTTGCTGCCAAATTATTCGATCTCCTGCAACCAGGGTTTCCAAGTGGGGACGTATTGAGCATTTCATTATGTGCCCCGCGTTATCTAAGATTTCGACATGTCTACTATGTCGACAAAGAACCAGGCCCTCAAATAAGGCAGTGTCTGTATTTTTATTAGTGAGGTAGTTTTGTTGTATTTTTTCGATTCGTGTAGACTGTTGCTTATTGACGCGTCGTTTACCCATAATAAAATCTATTATAAAATATTGAACCATTCTGCGGTAATTATAGAATACTGTCCAGCAAATACCCTCTTAAATAAGCAATCATAAGATAAAATCGAGCAATTTGATTTATTGATGGTCTATTTAAAATAAATTGCCAGCTTTTTATTAAACGTTCATCGATAATTTCAGTTATAATCAAAGTTTGTGGTTGATCCAAGCTAATCGCCTTAAAGGTATATGAAATAATGAATGTTTACTTAGTCGGTGGTGCAGTTCGAGATCAATTACTTAATCTGCCGATTAAAGAAAAAGATTGGGTGGTGGTTGGAGGGAGTCCAGAGACTTTGCTTGCTCAGAATTACTCTCAGGTTGGTCGGGATTTTCCAGTGTTTTTACACCCAGTAACCCATGAAGAATATGCTCTTGCGCGAACAGAAAGAAAATCCGCCCGAGGTTACTATGGTTTTATCTGTGATTTTAATCCAAATGTTACTTTAGAAGAAGATCTAGCCAGACGTGATTTAACCATAAATGCCATGGCTCTTGCTGAAGACGGTACTTTGATTGATCCCTATGGCGGACAAAACGACATATTGGAAAAGCGCTTACGTCATGTTTCCCCTGCCTTTTGCGAAGATCCTGTGCGTGTTCTTCGTGTTGCACGTTTTGCGGCGCGCTTTCATCATCTTGGATTTAGGTTAGCAGAGGAAACTCGTCGACTGATGTATGAGATGGTATGTAGTGGGGAATTAAATCATTTAGTTGCTGAGCGCGTTTGGCAAGAATGGCAACGGAGCTTAACCGAAAAAAATCCGGAAGAATTCATCAAAGTATTACGCTCCTGCGATGCGCTAAAAATAGTACTTCCTGAGTTGCATCAACTTTTTGGGGTTCCTAACCCGTATCGCTATCATCATGAAATAGATAGTGGGGTGCACACATTGATGGTGTTATCGCAGTGTGTAGGGATGTCGATGGATCCTATAGTGCGCTTTGCAGCCCTCGTTCATGATTTAGGAAAAGCAAAATCACCGATGCAAAATTGGCCCAGCCACCATGGGCATGAAGATGCCGGCGTGCCAATAATTCAGGATTTATGTACGCGATTGAAAATTCCTAACGATTATAAGCAGCTGGCCATTTTAGTCTCGCGCCATCATCTTAAAGTGCATCGGCTTTTTGAATTACGTGCAGAAACTATTGTCCGTTTACTCGAACAAACAGATGCTTTTCGCAGACCAGAATATTTCTATTCCTTGCTATTGGCATGCAAAGCAGATGCTTATGGTTGTGGCCGTGAAATAAAATATCGCCAGGAGGAATGCTGGAAATATATATTACAGGAATGTAATAAAATAACCGCTCAAATGATAATAAAACAGGGTTATTCAGGACAAGCAATAAAAGGTGCATTACATAAACATCGTGTAGCTTGTGTTCAGTTGATTTTAAGTACGTGGAAATTAAATGAAAAATAATTACAACCTGATTTGGATTGATTTAGAAATGACGGGACTTGACCCAGAAACTAATCGGATTATTGAACTTGCTACAGTTGTAACCGATCCACATTTAAATATTATTGCTGAAGGTCCAGTATTTGCCATTGCTCAATCTAAAGAACTTTTAGATGGCATGGATTCCTGGAACACGAAACAACATGGACAATCAGGATTAGTAGAGCGTGTTCTGAAAAGTGAAATAACGGAAGCAGAGGCAGAAAAACAAACAATAAAATTTTTATCACAGCATTTAGATAAAGGTAAATCACCGATGTGTGGTAATAGCGTTTGTCAGGATCGTCGCTTTTTATATAAATATATGCCTGAACTAGCGGCTTTTTTTCATTACCGAAATCTTGATGTAAGTACTTTAAAAGAATTGGCTTTACGCTGGAACCCCGGATTATTGCAGGGATTTTCTAAAGACTCGAAACATCTCGCACTTGAGGATATTAAAGATTCAATTGCAGAGTTGGATTATTATCGTAAACACTTTATAAAACTACCGGATGCTTGTCTATGATTCAACGTGAACACTTAGAACTACCAAACGAAGGTAAAAAATTATTATTACACTCTTGCTGCGCACCTTGCTCCGGCGAAGTAATGGAAGCACTTGTTTTTTCGGAAATCGACTTTACAATCTTTTTTTATAATCCAAATATTCATCCTGTACAAGAGTACGAAATTCGTAAAGAAGAAAACGTTAAATTTGCCCAAAAACACAATATACCTTTTATCGATGCAGATTATGATAAAGATAACTGGTTTGAGCGAGCCAAAGGAATGGAATGGGAGCCTGAGCGTGGGAAACGATGCACAATGTGTTTTGATATGCGTTTTGAACGTACTGCCTTATATGCGTATGAGCATAATTTCCCTGTAATTAGTAGTTCATTAGGTATTTCTCGCTGGAAGAACATGGAGCAAATTAATGACAGTGGTATTCGCGCAGCAAGTAAATATCCGGATGTTACATACTGGACTTACAACTGGCGTAAAAATGGTGGCTCAGAGCGTATGTATGAAATTGCGAAACGGGAGCAATTTTATAAACAAGAATATTGTGGTTGCGTCTACTCTTTGAGGGATACGAATGCCTGGCGAAGACAAAAAGAGCGTGATCGTATTAAAATTGGGATAAATTTTTATAATGATAAACTAATGGGCAATGAAGAATAATGGATAATCGACCTGAGCCACATGGTCATGATCATCATCATGACCATGGACCATTAACTTACGATAAAGCATTTAAAATCGCGATAACCGCAAACGGTCTGTTTGTAATTATGCAAATTATTTATGCTTATATTGCCAACTCTACCAGTTTACTTGCTGATGCATTTCATAATCTTGGTGATGTTCTAGGGCTCGGTCTGGCTTGGATTGCTACCGGGTTAATGCGTCGTGCGCCCACAATTACAACGACTTATGGGCTTAAAAAAAGTTCCATACTGTCTGCTTTAGCCAACGGAATTTTATTAGTTTTTACGTGTGGAATAATTGCCACTGAAGCAGTGTATAAACTGTTTACCCCTACAGAGATTCATGCAGTGCCTGTCATGATCGTTGCGGGTGTAGGTATCTTGGTTAATGGGACTACAGCATTATTGTTTATGCGTGGTGGACAGGATCTTAATATCAAGGCGGCGTACCTGCATCTATTATACGATGCCTTGATTTCATTGGGTGTTGTTTTTGCTGCAGGGCTTTTATATTTAACTGGATGGCTTTGGATTGATCCAGTGGTCGGTATTTTCATTGCTCTGATTATGTTAAAAGGAACCTGGTCCTTATTTAAAAATAGTTTACAGCTCATTATCGATGGGGTACCTCCCGGGATATCTTGGGTTGCAGTGAGGGATTTTTTCATCCAAAAAGTTGGAGTTGAAGATTTTCACGACTTACATATTTGGGCGTTAAGCACCACTGAAAATGCTTTATCAGTACATCTTTATATGCCGAATATGGATTTAAATGATGAGACGCGGGCTCGATGGGTAACGGAGTTGGCGCAGAACTTCAGTATTCAGCATGTAACAATTCAAATAGAAAAGGACATGCGCTATTGTTTAGACGCATGTGCTCAGAAAACATGTCTTTAGCAACTTATTTATCTATCGCAACGCTTGGTACCACAATTAATTCTAAACCATGCTTGTATGAAGCTGCTGCGAGAACCGGGTCTCCCAGTTTTTCGTGAAGCTTACCAAGAATTGCGTATGCCTGAGGTGTCGGTTGAATATGGTTTGCTTGTTCTAAGTAGTATTTAGCTTTACCCCATAGTTGTAGATTCAGACATAGTTTGCCCAGACAAACAAGTAAATCAGCTGAATCAGGATATTTTTTCAATAAACTTTCAACAAAATGTAGTTTCTTTTCATCTCCAGGCAGCAGCCCATAAAGTTTAATTAGTTCGGGATGAAAATCTTTCTTTAAAGAATTCCTTAATAATTGCTCGGCCTGAGTTAATTCACGTTGATCAATTAAAAAACGGATGTATTCAGCAAGAATAAGGCGATTGCCTTTTATATTTTTCGGTAAACTTTGGTAAAAATGGTGTACATTAACCGGCTGCTTTAGCCGAATCAGATTTAATAATTCTTTTTTGTATACATTTTGTTGTAATTCATTAAATTCTAATGGTGTCATTACTTGGTATTTCTTAAGATCAGGTAGCAGTTGTATTAGGCGCGGCCAATCTTTAATTTGTTGATAAAGTTGCATTAAAAGTTTTAAGACATAGGGGTGCCGTGGTGCGATATCACGTAAATGTTGCAGTGTTGCCAGGGCTTGTTCCCACTGTTGGTTTGCTAATTGAAGTTGTGCTTGAGTAAGTTCAACAGCAACTTTAGCTTCAGGCATCGATTGTTGCGCTTCACGTAAGAAATTATCTCTTAGCGTACTGTCCCCCATCTTTTGGGCGGCGCGAGCAGCAGTTAAATAGTTTAAGAGGGGAGTATCGGTATTAGGTAATGCTTGAACTAGATGATTTTTAGCCTGATGCCAATAACCCTCAGTGTATTCGATTAAACCTTTTCGCGTAATTTCTTGGGCTTTTTGTGCCTGACGCTTGGCTCGCCAACGTTTAAATTTTTGCGGTGCACGTCCAATAAAATGTAAGATCTGTAAGGTGAGATGGAGTAGTAGAAAAATTAAAATCAGCGCAAGTACTAAAAACCATAAGGTTGTTTCTACAGTCCAATGGTTCAATGCGATAAGTACATAACCGGGATCTTTATTTAACTGAACACCCGCAATCATCGCAATCAGTAAAATGCTAAATGCCAGGAGGATGCGTTTCATGAAGATTCTCCTGTTTTAAAATTAACTTTTTCCTGAATTAACTCATTGATTAGCGGTAATGCGCGGTCAATTTTTAATGGTTCTGTTGCTATATTTTTAGCAGATAACTCGTTAAGATTTTTGAGTAAAGTTTCTGCAAGGGGGGTATTGATATTAAAATGTTTGCGAATCATTTGTTCAGCTTGTTTCAATGCTAGCTGATAAACTTGATTATTCCGTGCTAAGACGCCCCATTGCGCCTCTTGCAAATTAAGAATGAGATTCTCCTTCAGTAGCTCGGACATCGCCGGAGAGATTAGAGGATGTACCGGTTCATCCTGGCGTCGAATGACAACCAATTTACCTAATTGATCCATTGCTTGACCCAAATTTTTGCGCCACTGTGATAATGAAAATTCCTGCCCAGGATGATCCTTTGCTTCTATACCTTTCGTTTCTTGGGCAAGAGTTGGAAAATCCAATTCGCTTATGTTCTTTTGTACGGCATCCAGTTGACTTAGTATGCCTATAGAATCAATTGTATTCGCAGTCTGAATCTGGGTAATATCTTGAGCGATTGCTTGGCGTATTTTCAGTACAGCTTCCTCCTTTTGCGCTGCAAGTATTTGATCGGCTTGACGCAATAAGGCTTCAGTGCTTTGATTATCCGTGCTCCAATGAGCATTAATTTGTGCAAGTTCTAGAAGATATCGTACTTTTAACCATTGCCAATATTCTGGTTGTTCCAGTCTATTACCTAGGGATTGATGAACGGTCTTTTCCAGTTCTGCAAGTTTAGTATTTAGTGTGTTTTGCTCCTCATGCAGGCGTTGCGTCTGTAAATCAATTTCCTTTTTTAATGTTAAATTATTTTGCTGTCTTTCCTGGAGCTGATTGTTCAGATTTTGCTGTTGCAGTTGAATTTTTTGATTTAAATCCTGTTGCTGTGTCACAAGGTAGACCGAGGTTACACCTGAGCCGAGAGCAAGAATCAGTGCCGCAATGGGAAGAATGTGCGAGGGATTTTTATTTATGTCCACTTCTTTAGGGATATTCGCGGATTTGGGTGGTGATTGAGAAGCGGTCTTTTTCTGAGTATCGGGGCTAGTATCAGTCATCATGAATCCTTATTAGCAAAGTCCAACAATGTTTCCAGGATATTGTTGGGCTGACTATGAATAATATGTGTTATTCCGAGTGCGGCTGCAGCCTTGGCGAGCCGTTCACTAATAACTAAAATGTTTTTACTGCGCAACCAGGGGTGAGCCTGCGTTGGAAAAACTTTAAATAAATGTTGCAGGGATTGTTCGCTTGTTAACAGTATAATATCCACTGCATCATCATGCCATAATGAGTTGATTTTTTGTGAATTTATTTTCGGTAAGCATCGTCGATAAACGTCAATCATCGTTAAAGATGCCTGACGTTTGATTAATGTTTCGGCAATTAGGGGACGACCCCCTTCACCCTTTATAAGTAGGATTTTGCCAGGCTGTTGTAAGGTCTTCAACTGAAGTAGATGCTCGCTGTCAGCTTTTAAGGGAGTATGATGAGTGGTTACATAATAGTCTCTGAGGGTGTCGCCAGTCGATTTGCCGATGGCTATGACTTCGATATGATTTGGCCATGAGATTCGATTACGTTGTAGAAACTTAAAAAAAGCCTGCACCGCGTTACTGCTTACAAAAATAGCTTGGTCGATGGTATTAAGATTGGGAACATTAATATCGGAAAGAGGCTCAATTTCCAACAGAGGAAGTTCTATTGCTATCCCTTCTGCGGTGATGATTTGGGCGCTTAAACATTTGTTTTGACCCTCGGGGCGGGTATTTAATATGCTCAGACCGGATAAAGTTTTTATGTTATTCATCATGAATAAGTTCTTAAAAGTGCATCACCACCGGTGCTTAGCAAAAACTGCGCACATTGCTCAGCCAAAGAGTGTGCATGTTGACGTGTTGCCTTTTGATGAAACTGAATCATTCGCTGCCCTGTTGCGGTGAGGATACGCGCGCGTAATAATAGCTCATTATCTGAAATAGGCGCACAGTATATTGCTAAAGGCACATGACAGTTCCCACCTAACAAAGCATTCACTTTTCGTTCCACTGTTACGCATAGAGCTGAGGTTGGCTCATTCAAAGCGGCTAAATAGTCATTGAGTGTAGAATCGCTCAGGCGACTTTCGATAGCCAAGGCACCTTGTCCACATGCGGGCAGCATAATATGTGCTGGGAGCTGTTGGCTGATGTAATGATCAAGTTGCATTCGTTCCAAACCCGCTGCTGCGAGAATAATTGCGTCATATTCATGGTCTATGAGTTTTTGTAAGCGCGTGTGAATATTACCCCGTAATTGCTTAATGTTTAAATCGGGTCTGATTGCAAGAAGCTGCGATTGGCGGCGTAAACTACTTGTTCCAATGGTGGCGCTTAAGGGTAAATCTTCCAGGCTGGATAAGTTGTTCCCCACAAGTGCGTCAAAAGGATTATCGCGTTTACAAATCGCAGTTAAACCTAATCCTTTAGGAAATTCTGCAGGGACATCTTTGGCTGAATGAACTGCTAAATCAGCTCGTCCATCAAGTAGCGCTTCTTCAAGTTCTTTAACAAATAGTCCTTTACCGCCAATCGCAAGCAACTTATCTTTAAGAAATCGATCGCCGGATGTCGTTAAAGGTACCAACTGGATATCGAGCTCCGGATAAAGCTGTAACAGCTTAGTACGAATATGTTCTGCTTGCCAGAGTGCTAAAGGACTTTTGCGCGTTGCGATACGAATCTTGTTATTAGCCATGATTATTTTTTTTACTAGAAGTCATGGCATCATAACATTTAATAAGCAGAGAAAGAATAAAGTGTTCCCCGAACGAACGGGGAGAAATACTTTATTTGGCTGAGTAAAGAGAAATTGCTAAGAATATATAGGTCCACCCACTTACAATCAAGTCAATGGCAATGAACATCCCAATAACCCATAATCCACTCATTGGCCATTGGATGAGGATTAAAATACCGAGAATTAGGGAGATAATACCTGCAAATAAAATCCAGCCCCAACCTTTACTCTCTTTGATTGAAAAGGACATAATGATCCGCATTACCCCAATGACAATCAGTGTCCATGCCAGAAAAGCAGTAATTACAGCGGATGCAAGTAGTGGGTCGTAAACGATAATGCCTGCTGCGAATAGATATAAAATCGCAATGAGAATCTGCCAAACAGCTCCTTTCCATTTTTTATATTTGAATGCATCCGCAAGATGTGAGAGCCCTGAAATCATAAGTAGGGCAGCAAAAAAGTACATGCTCACGATGGTCAGTGCTATTTCCATGCCTAAGCCAATGCAGCCAAGCACAAGTAATAAAACCCCAATACCTAAGAGCCATCCTTTATGCCGTTGAAAATTTTGATTTGCAGGGACATCAATCAAATGTTGATCCATATTTGCCATTTATTTTCCTTAATAATGGGTTTCACTACAGAATAATATAGTTGAAAATAAACAAATTTGTGTATCTTTACAGCTACATTTAACTAGAAAAAAGTACTCGAGATATTATCACTGGAAAAATAAACGGGATGTCGGTATGATTTTGCTCATTCACTAAGGACATAGGTGCTGTTCTTTTAGGGATTATTGTTGTAAAACTCGAATTTCAAAGTTTTTCCAGGAAAGACGAGTTTAATGGTTTCGTGGCAACAAATTAATGTAAAAAGCATAGGTTTGCCGATTCGAAAAGAGTATTGCCTCGTTTTTTACAAGTAGAGGTGAGTTATGCGCAAGCTGTTTTTTTTGATTCTATTCTTGCTCCAAACATTATCTTATGCAATAAATGAAAGCGAGCATGAGAACATGCTGGAACGGCTACAGCCAGTCGGAAACGTATATCTAGCACAAAACACTGAGAAGACGGTCGTTAAGAAATCAAAAGGCCAAGAAATTTATGAGCAACATTGTATCGTTTGTCATAACGATGGATTAGCGGGTGCACCTAAATTTCGGAATGCTCAGGATTGGAAATCAAGGTTAGCAGAGAAAAAGTTAAATGAGTTAGTTGCCTCGGCCGTCAAAGGGCTAAATGCAATGCCGGCTAAAGGAACCTGTATTGAATGCAGTGAAGAGGATTTAAAAGCTGCCTTAACCTATATGTTACCGAATCATGACTAAAATACTGTATCATCGTATCGTAACCTTTAATGCACTGCTAACATTAATTGTTCTGTTGGCTTCATTTTATTTCCAATTTGTTGAAGGATTAATTCCCTGCCCACTTTGCATCATGCAACGAGTGTGTGTTTTCCTTCTATTGGCGATTATGGGTTTTAGCTTTAATACTCGGCGTAAGGCGCATCGAATTAATTTATTGCTCATAGTATTTGCTTCTGCCGGTTTATTTTTCTCAATTAGACAACTTTGGTTACAATCACTTCCTCCTGATGATGTGCCTGCATGTATGCCAGGCTTAGACGTGTTAATACGTTATTTTCCCTTAAAAACGGTTGCGCAAACTTTATTTTGGGGGGCAGGGGATTGCGCGGAAACTTTGTGGCAGTTTCTTGGTATTTCTATGGCCGGCTGGTCTGCTCTATACTTTGTTTATATGCTGCTGGTTAGCTTGTGGCTGTTTTGGTGTACGCGACCCCCACGGCGAAATAAGAATAATCCTTTGTTGTCTTAACAGATACTTATACCTGCAAAGTACGATTAACATCGTTGCATGCTAGTTTGTCTTCTAAATTTTGATTTACACGAACTTTCTCGTGGATAGATACAGGCGTTAATTTAGGAAGTAAATTTCTAAATAGAACTATGCGATCCACGGATTCGTCATTTTGTTGAATGCTGGTATCATCAATTAGCTTATATAAGACATTGCGCGGCTGGTGAGATACGATGAGCATGTCACAGCCGGCTCTTACTGCAAGTTCGGCTCGAAGAAGCAAATCGCCAGCATCTGCTCCCCGCATACTTAAACAATCACTTAAAATAAGCCCCGTGAATCCTTGCTGTTGGCGCAAAATTTTATTTAGCCAAATACTGGAATACCCTGCGGGTTGCGTTGGATCAATCTGAGAATAGGTGACATAAGCAGGCATAATCGCTGCTAAGGCATTTTTTTGTATTAAGGTAAGGAATGGCAGCATATCTTCATTGCATAGCTGTTCCCAACTCACATCGCATATGGGTTTATCGATATGTGAATCCAAAAGAACGGAACCATGCCCAGGATAATGTTTACCAATTGCGGGCATGCCGACGCTATTCATACCGGCTATAAATGCTTCAGCCAATTGAGTGAGGACGTTTGGGTCAGCATGAAAAGCGCGATCTAATTGGCCAATTACTGGACAGTTCCCATGGAGGTCAAGCACCGGAGATAAACTCAAGTGTATACCGCAATTTATTAAATCCTGTGCCATTACTCTTCCATAATTGCGCGCGAGCTCCAAACCTGCATCAGGGTTTAAATCATACGTATCGCCGTAAATGCGGGCTGCAGGAAGGGCGCGAAACCCATGACGTTGAAAACGTTGTACGTATCCACCCTCGTGATCAACGGCGATGAATAATTCAGAATTTGTTTGATGAATGGTAAAAACCAGGTCTTTTAATTGGTCCGAATTATGAAAATTTCTCGAGAATAATAATACTGCACCTACTTGAGGATGTTTTAAAAGCTCAATTTCTTCCGCTGATATCTGGGTACTTTCAATATCGATCATAAATAGACTGGGCATACATTCTCCTTTGAAATGAGCGGGCGATTTTAGCATAACTGATGAAATGGACCTACTTGTTTATACTGGTAATCGATTAGCGAGTTGGTTATTATTCGAACTTTTAATTGTTTGGTTCCTATGACTTCTTTCTCTTGTTCAGTTTTACATAAGCATCCGGATTCACATGCACGGGTTACCCGTGTAACCACCGCACATGGTGAGTTCGTTACCCCAGTTTTTATGCCTGTAGGGACACGCGCAGGCGTTAATAATATGACACCAAATGAATTACGCGCCGCGGGCAGTCAAATTATTCTGGGTGGTAATACCTACCATATGCTCTGTGCTCCTGGTATGGAGGTTATTAAAAAAGCTGGTGGCATGCATCCATTTATGGGATGGTCGGGGCCCATGCTCACGGATAGTGGTGGGTTTCAAGTGTTCAGTCTTTCTAAAAACAAAGAAATATGTACTATTGATGAAGAAGGTGCACATTTTAAATTACCGCAAAGCCAGCGCTTAATTCACATGACTCCGGAAATGTCACTGGAGACTCAGAAAATAATTGGTGCTGACATTATTATGGCTTTCGACCAATGTACTCCAGACCATTGTTCTCGTGATGAGGTAATTCAAATTATGACCCGTACTCACCGCTGGTTGCTCCAATCGGTGCGTTATCACCAAGAGCATCCTCATTCGGCTTATGGTTATCCTCAAGCATTGTTTGGAATTATTCAAGGGGGTATTTACCCAGAATTACGTCGCGAGAGCGCAGATTTCATTGCAGCGCAAGATACCGATGGTCTTGCCATTGGGGGGGAAACCATAGGATTTGACATGAAGACTACCGTTGAAGTAATTCAGTGGGTGCGTGAATTTCTCCCAGAGACTAAACCTCGTTATACCATGGGTGTGGGTATGTCCCCGCAGGATTTGCTCGATGTTGTTGCTGAAGGAATTGACATGTTCGACTGTGTTGCCCCCACTCGTAATGCCCGTCATGGCGCGTTGTATTGTGGTAAAATTGTGCCAAATGGGACATGGCTAAAATTTGCCAGTGATTACGAGAATGAGCGTATTCAAATTAAAAAAGCGTGTTTTGCCAATGACCTGCGGCCGATTATGGAGGATTGTACCTGCTATACCTGTTTGAATTATACTCGAGCCTATCTGCATCAATTATTTAAGCAAAAATCCAATGTATTTACTGCTTTGGCCAGTATTCATAATGTGCATGTAATGCATGAGGTTTGTGATAAGATGCGCCAGTTTATTATTAATTCACAGGAGAAAAAATGATTATTATCGGTACTTCCAAAGGCGATATTCATTTGGAACTAGACGCAGAGAACACCCCTAAAACGACCGAGAATTTTTTAAATTATGTTCGTAGTGGTTTTTTTGAAAATACTATTTTTCATCGTGTGATTCCTGGATTTATGATTCAAGGCGGTGGATTAGAAGCAAATATGCAACAAAAAGAAACCCAGTCTCCCGTACAAAACGAAGCAAAAAATGCCAAACCAAACAAGCGGGGTACAATTGCCATGGCACGCACCATGGATCCGCATTCAGCCACTGCGCAATTTTTTATTAATCTTGTCGATAATGATTTTTTAAATTTTAGCGGCGAACATATGCAAGGTTATGGTTATTGCGTATTTGGTGAAGTGGTTGCAGGAATGGACGTTGTAGATGCCATTGCTCAGGTCAAAACTGGGAACAAACAAGGTCACTCCGATGTGCCTGTGGAGGAAATTACCATTTTATCGGTAACCGAAGCTTAAGTTAGGGACAGTTTACTGTCCCTTTATTTAGGATTTACCCGTTCACTGTAATCGAATACGGGTATTTGCAGATGGAAAAATATAGCCAGCAAGCGCATACAGAAGATGAATAAAAAGCTAATTATGATATTCACATGCTCATTGATGGCAAAGTAGTGCATTAACATAAATAAAAGAGCCCCACCCAGGGCAATGACCGCATAAAGTTCTTTTCGTAACACTAACGGTATATCATTACATAAAATATCGCGCAACATTCCACCACATATACCGGTAATCATGCCACTTAAAACCGCAATCGCTGGAGAAAGACCGTGATTAAGCGCTTTCAATATCCCTACGATCACAAAAGTTGAAAGTCCCAAGGCATCAAGAATTAGAAAGACTTTCATAACGCGAATCAAGGAGCGCGCTACAACAATCGTTAATAAGGCAGAAATTGTTGTATACAATAAATATTCAGGATGACTTACCCAGGTGAGCGGATAAGTGTTCAGAAGAACATCACGCACTGTTCCCCCGCCCAATGCAGTGATGCAGGCTATGAGCATAACACCAAAAAAATCCATTTTTTTACGCCCTGCGGAAAGGGCACCAGTGACTGCTTCTACACATATGCCAAGAATAAATAGGTAGTGGAGGAGCATAATCTCTCTTTGTGTACTAAAAAGGCAATTATATCACTAACAAAGCAGACCAAAAAGAGAGTGTAATGAAAATCTCCTGAATCAATCCCATCAATAAAAAAAGAACACCCATGATATCAGGCTTTCGACAGCAGTTCGCTCTGGATCATTCAGGAGATTTTATAGATTTAAAGTGGCTAATGGATGCTAATGCGATTTCGATTACTTTGCGTGATTGTTCCGGATTGGTTTGCATACCTCCTAGATCATGTAAAAGTTCCGTCAGAAAATGAGCGATTTCTTCGGGAGGAAGTTTACTGTCATACAAAGTTTTAGCCTGTATAAAAAGATAACGGAGCACTTCAATATTGCAGTGTAAAATATTGTGGTCTTTTGTTTGATTTTCTTCACCAAAGAGTAACCAACCTGCAGACACATTTAGTCTCGCCGCAATATCTTTCAATTTTGATGGATCAGGTAACGCCTCACCACGTAAGTATTTGCGGCATATCTGTAACGAATAGCCGGTAATTTCGGCAAGTTTATGTATGCATACTCCAGATGTTGAGCGGGAAGAGTGATATCCCGATGAGGTCATTGCCTCCTGGAGTCGGCGAGAAAACGCGGTTGATAGCTCATTTTTTTCCATAGTTATTTCAAAAGTAAGAATAATGGCTAATTCTAACCTCCTAATGTTATTTTCGCAATAAATATTAATTTAAGGAAACTTTATGTTTCGAAAAGAAATTATTTGTTGACACAAAAAAATTTTAATATACAATGACAGGCAATTGATGGAGCAATTAGAACACACAGCATGGAACAACAATACCCATATGGAAAAAAAGGTATTGTCAGCAGTCCAACAAACAAAGTGGTAACATAGCAATTAACCTCGCACAGAGACCCAATAACACTATTGGGTCTTTTTTTAAACACTTCTCGTCTTCGAAGCCAGCAGCGTATTAGATTAGGATGGGTGACTATTGATCAAAAAAAGTAGAGATGCGCTGACTGTAAGTAAGGGATTGCAGGTCTTTAATTATATAAAGAAAACGGATAAAAAGATTGCGTTCACTTTGCCCCTTCGATATAATTCGAATCTAAACGTAGATATATGTCTACAATCTAGGCACGTAGCTCAGTGGTAGAGCACCACCTTGACATGGTGGTGGTCGGTGGTTCGATCCCACTCGTGCCTACCATACTTTTTATAGCACTCCGAAATTCTAAAGACTTACTCAGGACTGCTATCTCTTATCTGATGTTAATAAATTTTAAGCCCTGCATTGCAGGGCTTTTCTTTAAAAGCTTGAGTAACGGATATTATTATGCCAAACGTAAAACTACCAGATGGAAGTGTGAGACATTTTGAGGCGCCTGTGACCGTTTTTGCAGTAGCTGAAAGTATCAGTCCAGGACTTGCTAAAGCTGCTATTGCAGGGCGTGTTAATAACCGTTTGGTCGATACTTCTTATCTTCTTCAGGAAGACTGCAGTTTGGTCATACTTACGGATAAACAAGAAGATAGCCTTGAAATTATTCGTCATTCCACGGCTCACTTGCTTGCGCAAGCTGTAAAAATATTATTCCCTTCAGCCCAGGTCACTATTGGCCCCACGATTGAAGATGGTTTTTATTATGACTTTGCTTTTGAGCGACCGTTTACTCCAGAGGACCTCGAGCAGATTGAAGCCAAAATGTATGAGATAGCGCGTCAAAATCATCCCGTAAAACGCCGAGAACTTTCGCGTAATGATGCAATTGCCTACTTCAAAAACCTGGGTGAAGAATATAAGGCAAAAATTATCGCAGATATTCCAGAAACCGAAACACTTTCCCTTTATAGCCAAGGTGAATTTGAAGATTTGTGTCGAGGTCCCCATGTCCCTGCAACCGGTTTCTTAAAAGCATTTAAACTTACTAAAGTTGCTGGCGCCTATTGGCGAGGTGACGCAAATAACGAGATGCTGCAAAGAATCTATGGAACGGCATGGGCAGATAAAAAGGCATTAGCGGATTATCTATTTCGCCTTGAAGAGGCAGAGAAACGCGACCACCGTAAGCTTGGTAAAACACTGGAGTTATTCCATTTTCAGGATATAGCACCTGGGATGGTATTTTGGCACCCTAAAGGGTGGACCATCTACCAACAACTTGAGCAATACATGCGTTCGCGCCTAAAAGATTTTGGTTATCAAGAAATAAAGACACCGCAACTTGTTGACCGGGTGCTCTGGGAAAAATCCGGGCATTGGGCTAATTTCCGTGATGAAATGTTCATAACAGAAACCGATAATCGGCATTATGCGGTTAAGCCGATGAATTGTCCTTGCCATGTCCAAATTTTTAATCAAGGTTTAAAAAGCTATCGGGACCTGCCATTACGATTTTCAGAATTTGGTAATTGTCATCGTTGTGAACCCTCTGGATCATTGCATGGCTTAATGCGCGTGCGTAATATGGTGCAAGATGATGCGCATATTTTTTGCACAGAGGAGCAAATACAATCTGAAGTTGATATGATGTTGCAATTAGTGCAATCCGTATATGCAGATTTTGGTTTCAATGAAATTAAATATCGTCTCGCATTGCGTCCCGAAAAGCGCGTGGGTAGCGATGAAGTCTGGGATAAGGCAGAAAATGCATTAAAAGAAGCGATGACTGGGCGAGGTATCTCCTGGGTGGATGCGCCAGGAGAGGGGGCTTTTTATGGTCCTAAGATTGAATGCTCTTTAGCGGATTGTTTGGGGCGGATTTGGCAATGCGGTACGATTCAAATCGATTTCTCTATGCCACAACGATTAGATGCGAGTTATGTGGCTGAAGATGGCAGTAAGCAAATACCGGTGATGATACATCGGGCAATACTGGGTTCTTTTGAGCGTTTCATGGGAATTTTAATCGAACATTATGCAGGAAAGCTTCCCTTGTGGCTTGCTCCAGTACAAGCAGTAGTACTTACTATTACGGATAAACAGCACGCTTACGCTGAAGAAGTCACCAAAACCTTACAAAAAAGAGGTTTGCGCGTTAACTTTGACTTGAGAAATGAGAAAATTGGTTTTAAAATCCGAGAGCATACTCTGCAAAAAGTCCCCTATCTGTTAGTGATAGGGGATAAAGAAGTCGAGTCCGGTCAAGTTGCTGTGCGCTCTCGAGAAGGACACGATTTAGGTGTGATGACAATAGATACAATTTGTGATACCTTAATGCAAGAAATTATGCGTAAGGGAGTTAACAATTAGAGACGGAGGATAGAGCCATTAGTGCACCGACTAAGCGTGAAAGTGATCGCGCAAGAATAAATGAACAGATCAATGTACCTGAGGTACGCTTAATTGATGTCGATGGTAATCAAGCAGGAATAGTTTCTACGCGGGAAGCCTTGCGCGCGGCAGAAGAGAGTGGTTTGGATCTGGTTGAAATATCACCAACAGCTAAACCTCCGGTATGTCGCATTATGGATTACGGTAAATTTCTCTTTGAACTGAGTAAAAAACAAGCTGAAGCACGTAAAAAGCAAAAGCAGATTCAGGTTAAAGAACTTAAATTCCGTCCAACGACGGAAGATGGGGATTATCAGGTCAAGCTACGCAACCTGATACGTTTCCTTAGTCATGGTGATAAAGTTAAAGTAACCCTACGGTTTCGTGGGCGTGAAATGGCACATCAAGAGCTTGGTATGAAAATTCTGGAGAGAATCCAGCAAGATACTACCGAAGTTGCAATTGTAGAACAACACGCTAAGCGTGAAGGTAAGCAATTATTGATGGTATTGTCACCGAAGAAAAACAAGTAGCAAAAATAAATGCGGAGTACATTGTTATGCCGAAGTTAAAATCACATCGTGGGGCGTCCAAACGCTTCATAAAAACTGCCAGTGGTCGGGTTAAACGCCGTGGTGCTTATAGAAATCATATCCTCACCAAAAAGTCTACGAAGCAAAAACGACAGTTGCGTGTTGGTGCTAATAGTCTGAAAGCGTGTGATGCTCGTTTAGCCGAGCGCATGTTGCATGGTAGTTAAGGGGAGAATGAACAATGCCAAGAGTTAAACGTGGTGTGACCGCGAAAGCCCGCCATAAAAAAATAATGAAACTTGCGAAAGGATACTACGGTGCACGTAGCCGTACCTATCGTGTAGCAAAACAGGCGGTAATCAAAGCAGGTCAATATGCTTATCGTGATCGTCGTCAGAAAAAACGCCAATTCCGTGCTTTATGGATTACCCGAATTAACGCCCAAGCGCGCGAATGCGGATTATCTTACAGCCGTCTAATTGATGGTTTAAAAAAGGCTGCTATTGAGCTGGATAGAAAAATCCTGGCAGACATGGCGGTGCATGATAAAGTAGCTTTTGCTGCAGTAGCTGAGAAAGCGAAAGAAGCATTGGCAAAATAATTGTCTATAAATAATAGTTGCTATTCAACTTACTTATGAAAGCCAATTAATTCAATCTTAAGGAGGCCCTGGCCTCCTTTTTACTTGCAGGTATAATTATGCAGGATATCATCACCATACAGGAACAAGCTTCCGATGCAATAAAAAATGCACACGATATAACGGAACTTGAAGTTATTCGAGTAGAATTTTTGGGTAAAAAAGGCAGATTAACCGAGGTGTTGAAAGGCCTTGCACACTTACCGGCAGAAGAAAAACCCAAAGTTGGTCAGTGGGTAAATCAGGCAAAACGCGAAATAAGTCTCTTACTTGAAGAGAAAATGCTGCAATTTAAAGAAGTGGCATTGTCGGCGAAGCTCGCACAACAGCGTATTGACATCAGTCTGCCAGGACGCCGAAATAAAAATGGTTCCTTACATCCAGTGACTCAAGTCAAACAGCGGATTAATCAATATTTTAGTCGTCTCGGTTTTGATATAGTCGATGGTCCTGAGATTGAAAGTGAATTTTATAATTTTGAGGCCCTAAACATTCCCGCTCATCATCCAGCACGAGCGATGCATGATACATTTTATTTTGGTGATGGCCGCTTATTACGCACTCATACTTCCCCTGTACAAATTAGAGCAATGGAAAAAAATAAACCTCCTTTTCGACTTATTGCTCCAGGCAGGGTTTATCGTTGTGATTCTGATATGACTCATACTCCAATGTTTCACCAAGTTGAAGGACTCTTTATCGATAAAGAGGCGACCCTGGCTGGATTAAAAGGACTGTTAAGTGATTTTTTCAGTTATTTTTTTGGGCGAGAACTTGCATTAAGATTTCGCCCATCCTATTTTCCATTTACGGAGCCGTCGGCCGAGGTTGATATAGAATGTACTCAGTGTCATGGAAAAGGATGTCGCTCGTGTAAGTTTACTGGTTGGCTCGAAGTACTCGGCTGCGGTATGGTGCATCCAAATGTACTCAAAGCTGTGAATATATCTCCCGAGGAATATCAGGGTTGGGCTTTTGGTATGGGGATGGATCGCTTAGCCATGCTCTATTTTGGAATCGATGATTTACGCACCATGTTTGAAAATGATATGGCATTTTTGACGCAGTTTTGATTATTCGCATGCGGATGTTAATACGATATAAATGCTAATGAACTCTATAGGTAGTAAGGATTTTAAATGAAACTAAGTAAATTATGGCTACGCGACTGGGTAAACTTTTCCTTAAATGAGCACGAGTTGGCGCATCAGCTGACCATGGCGGGCCTGGAAGTGGATGCCGTGAGTCCGGTCGCGGGATCATTTACTCAAGTTATCGTAGCTGAAGTCCTTAGTACACGCCCTCATCCCAATGCTGACAAATTAACTATCTGTGAAGTAGATACGCAGCGCGAAACAATGTTACAAGTAGTTTGTGGCGCGAGAAATGTTCGTCCTGGATTGAAAGTGGCACTTGCTCAGGTTGGTGCGCAATTACCTGGCGATTTTAAAATAAAAGAATCAAAACTGCGAGGTGAGCTGTCTCAGGGTATGCTGTGTTCGGTGAGTGAGCTTGGTATGGCTGATCAGTCTGAAGGAATTATGGAGCTTGATGCCAATGCCCCCGTGGGCATGGATTTAAGGGAATACCTAAAACTTGATGATCACATTATTGACGTAGACCTTACTCCGAATCGTGCTGACTGCTTTAGTGTGCTTGGAGTTGCTCGAGAAATAGCGGCAATAAACAATTTACCTTTACTAAATAAAGAGTTTCCAGCCGTATCACCCGCTATTGACGAAACGAAAACGATTAATTTACTAGCGAATGATGCATGTCCTCGTTATTCAGCCCGTGTTATTAAAAATATTAATCCCAATGCTACAACACCTATGTGGATGCAAGAGCGTTTACGTCGCTCTGGAATTCGTTCAATTCATCCGGTGGTTGATGTTATGAACTACGTTATGGTTGAGCTCGGTCAACCTATGCATGCTTTTGATTTAGATACTGTAGCGGGTGCTATCGATGTGCGTTTTGGTAAAGAGAGCGAGCAATTAAAATTACTCGATGGACAAGAAATTCAATTAACCGATAAGGTATTAGTAATTGCTGATGCAAATAAACCTTTGGCAATTGCAGGGGTGATGGGGGGCATTGAAAGCTCGGTACAGGCTCATACAACTCATATACTTCTGGAGAGTGCTTTTTTTAATCCGGTTATCATTGCGGGTGTCGCACGTAAATTTAGCCTCTTTAGTGATTCCTCACAACGATTTGAGCGTGGTGTTGATCCGCAGCTCCAGGTAAAAGCGTTGGAATATGCAACGAGTCTGCTACTGGAAATTGTTGGTGGTCAGGCAGGACCATTAACGGAGGCCCAAGAGGTACAAAACATTCCCATGCCCGTAGAGTTTGCATTTGATATGCGCAAAGTTAAACGCTTAACCGGATTAGAAATTGCAACAGATACATTAATGGCATACTTGCACGGCTTAGGCATAACCATGAATAAAATGGATGAACATCTGCTCCGAGTAACGATTCCAACCCATCGTTTTGATATACAACAAGATGTTGACTTAGTTGAAGAGGTAGTACGCTTATACGGCTATGACAAACTGCCGGTCTCCCCTATGAAGGGTCCTATTCGTGCAGGGAGTGTTTGTCCTAACGAAGCTTCTGCTCAAGAAATAACCAAATGGCTGATGACTCGAGGCTATAACGAGACGATAAGTTATAGTTTTGTTGATCCAGAATTACAGGATGCTTTTTATCCCGAGACTGAGTCCATGCAATTATTAAACCCAATTTCTTCTGAGCTATCACAAATGCGCAAAGGTTTATGGCCTGGTTTGATTGCCTCCATGATTCATAATGTCCATCGCCAACAAAATGTGATCCGCTTTTTTGAGTTTGGTGTTGTATTTGATGTGGTCTCAGGACAATTAACAGAACGTGCGGCCTTAGCAGGATTAGTTAGTGGAGAAAATGGCCTACTGCATTGGGGAGAAACTTCCCGTTCTTATGATTTCTTTGATGTAAAAGGTGACTTAGAAGCATTATTTACCCATTTGCACTTGAAAAATATACAGTTTATAAGTGCAGAGCATGCTGCTTTACACCCGGGACAAGCAGCAAAAATATATATCGACGGCCACTTCGCAGGATGGGTAGGTGCTTTGCATCCTCGACTTCTTGATGATTTGGATTCAAAGCACGATGTCTTTTTGTTTGAAATCAATCAGAATGCTTTAATGAATACTCAGCCGGTACGCTACCAGCCGATTTCAAAATATCCGCAAATTCGTCGCGACTTATCCTTTATCGTTGATAAAGAAATTGAAATTGGTGCTATTGAGCACGCAGTTCGCGATGTTATCGAAGAAAATTGGCTTAAATCATTCGATGTCTTTGATGTGTATACCGGAACAGGTATTCCTGATAATCAAAAAAGCATAGCCATTTCTTTGAATTTACAAGACGATAATCGTACCTTGGTTGATGCTGAGATCAATTCTTTAATCAGTGCTATACTCAAAACGTTGGAAAATAAATTTTCAATCATATTGAGGGAATAATCGTGAATGCACTGAGCAAAGCAATAATGGCTGAAACCTTATGTGATGAGTTAAAATTATCCAAAGGTGCCGCTAAAGAACTCGTTGAGAATTTTTTTGAAGTATTAAGGCATACTCTAGAACATGGAAATCATGTAAGATTATCAGGCTTTGGAAATTTTATTTTGCGTGATAAGCCGCAAAGACCGGGACGAAACCCCAAAACAGGGGAAGAAATACCCGTTGAGGCACGCCGAGTGGTCACTTTTAAAACCGGTTTAAAATTAAAAACTAAAATTGAAGAAATAGGGAAAAGCAGTTGAGTTATTATCAAAAGCATGTACTTCTATGCACAAACCAGAAAGCGGCAGGCAAGCAGTGCTGTGCGAACTCTGGCGGAGATGAATTTTTTTCTTACATGAAAACTAAAATTTCAGAACTTGGTCTTCATGGAGCAGGGAAAATAAGAGTGAGCAAAACAGGTTGTCTTGGCCGATGTGCTCTAGGTCCCTGTCTGGTCATTTATCCAGAGGGAACTTGGTACAGCTATAAAAGTTTCGCAGACTTGGATAAAATCATTGCTTCACACTTGAGTAAGGGTGAAATAGTAGAGGATCTTACCCTCGATCCGCAGTGTGTCTCGTCTTAATCCACCTGTCGTGCTATTTTTCAAAGCTTTATAAAAATAAAAGTTTAAAAATGATGTGTATTGCATATATTTTGTAAATTATCCTTTACTTTTTCTTGTTGCTTTGGTTTAATTGTTAGCCAAATTAGATAGCAAAAATAGTTATTTAGTTGGGCGAGTGATTAGCAATAGCAGCAATGTTGAATGCAATTAGCTAAAAATATACATTGATCTTTAGGTTTTCATAAATAGTTATTAGCTTATTAAGCATAAATGCTTGTAATAAAGATCCTGTTTGTACTAAAACAGATGTATATAAATTATCTGATTAAACAGATTATACGTAGATTTTTATCCTTTTTACTTGTAGGATGTTCCAGTTTTAGTTAAAATCGCCCGTCCATGAGAAAAGATTAATAATTTAGGCAGTTCGGAGTTCATTTAATGAAAACATTTAGTGCCAAAAGCCATGAAGTCAAGAGAGACTGGTTCGTGGTCGACGCCAGCGATAAAGTTTTAGGTCGTCTAGCTACTGAGATTGCCCGTCGTTTACGAGGCAAGCATAAAGCTGAGTACACCCCCCATGTAGATACAGGTGACTACATCATTGTTACTAACGCAGAAAAAGTAACGGTAACGGGTCGTAAATTTACTGATAAAATGTATTACCGTCATAGCGAATACCCTGGTGGTATTAAGTCAGACAGCTTTCAAAAATTACAAGCAAGAAATCCTGTGCGTATTATAGAGCTTGCTGTAAAAGGCATGCTACCTAAAAATCCACTGGGTCGTGAAATGTACCGAAAACTTAAAGTTTATACGGGAAGCGAGCATCCCCATGCTGCACAACAACCCAAAAAACTTGAAATCGAGGAATAAGCATTATGGGTTTGAAACAATATTATGGTACTGGCCGTAGAAAAAGTTCTGTAGCTCGTGTTTTCTTGCGTCCTGGAAAAGGTGAAATTCAAGTCAACGGACGTGGTTTGCAAGAATATTTTTGTCGCGAAACCGCATGCATGGTCGTGATGCAGCCGTTTGAAACAGTTGATTTACTCAACAAATTTGATGCATACATCACTGTGACTGGAGGCGGTATTTCTGGACAAGCGGGTGCTGTTCGTCTTGGTATTGCACGTGCGCTCGTTGAGTATGATAAAGAAGGCTTAGCACCAGATGCTGAATCTACAGTTAAGAAGAAGCTGCGTGAGAAGAACTATTTAACTCGAGATGCTCGTCGCGTCGAGAGAAAGAAATACGGTCTTCGCAAAGCACGTCGAGCGACTCAGTTCTCCAAACGTTAATTTTATTCTCATTAAAAAAGCCCCGTTTAGCGGGGCTTTTTTATTAAAATCATACCTCGCTATTGTTCCAATCAGGTATCTTATGTGTGACCAGCCTAAGCAAGATGAACAACCAATCGATTTGGATAGACGCCGATTTCTCACTAAAACTGCGGGTGTTCTAGGTGGTGTAGGTGCAGCTTGCGCATTAACTCCGTTCATTGCCTCATGGTTGCCAAATTCCAAAGATAATTTAACAGCAGAACCACTCCAAGTTAAAATTGATCATCTGAAGCCGGGCGAACAATTAATCGTTAAATGGCACGGAAAACCAATATGGATTATTAGGCGCACCCAAAAAATGCTTGAGGAGTTAAATAAACCAAATAATCGATTGCGCGATCCCTTATCTTTGAGCCCTCAACAACCTCATTATGCCCAAAATAATTATCGGTCGCGAAATCCTGAGTTTTTAGTACTTATTGGTATATGTACACACTTGGGTTGTTCGCCTGGATATAAACCTAATGCGAAAGAGGAGAACAAAAGTCAGGCGGGTTTTCTATGTCCTTGCCATGGATCTCTTTTTGATATGGCGGGTAGAGTGTTCAAAAACATGCCCGCGCCGATAAATTTAGCAGTTCCTCCTTATCATTTTGCCG
>Ga0209960_1001682_pt1 | contig 26808 bp, 17 predicted proteins | sample ThiBiot_500_plan_2_FD_183947 | JGI IMG/M metagenome (GOLD analysis project Ga0209960, IMG submission 183947) | Wastewater bioreactor microbial communities from Cape Town, South Africa - Thiocy_expt_500_plan (SPAdes) | ecosystem: Engineered > Bioreactor > Thiocyanate-remediating >...
TTTTTAATCTACAAAACAACTTTAACATTTCAAAAAGAGAACAATTAATCAAAATTTCTCTTTCTATATGGAGCTACTGTCTTTCCTTCTTTCTTCAATACTCTATAAGCTTCTCTTAAATGTCTTGGTCTTAATGGTCCTACTTCATTCCAATTATCTTTAATTTCGAGTGCTAAAAAAAAAAAATTTTTTTTTTGTCAGAAAAATAAAGAAAAAATAATAGAAAAAAAAAAAAAATTTTTTTTTTTTAAAAAAAAAAAAAAAAAAAAAATAAAAAAAAAAAAAAAAACCTTTCTCAACAACTTCACCAACAAATACTTTTGCTATACCCGCCATGATCATAATTGAATTTTGTGGAATACTTTGTTGACCAGTGACATTTATCATTAACTTTTTTTTTTTTCAATTTGTGTGATCTTTATTAATTTTAATATTTTGAAATATTTACTCTTTTTACAGCTCCTTTTGATAAACCAGATCTTCGATAACTTTCATATCTTTTTTGTTGTGCTTGATCAAAATTTTCCATTAAAATTCTAATTTTTTTTTTTTTTTTTTGAATTGTTAGGAGTTTGAATCAATTAATAATCAATAATTAATATACTTCATTTTTTCTCTTTCTTCTTCTCTTTCTTGTTCTGTCATTTCCATTCCTTCAATCTCTTCTAGATCTTCTTCATTTTCATCTTCTTCATCACTATTTTTTACTTCTCCTTTTCCTTCTGTTTCATTGTTTACTGGTTTTGAAGCAGCCTCTTTATTATTTGAACCTGATAACTCTGGAAAAATATAATTTTCTTCGGTATCTTCTGACTATTTTATTCGATTTTTTTATTTAATTTTTTTTTGTTGAAAATATTTGAAACAAATATAAATTAATTTTTTACTTGTGAAAATAATTCGTCCATGAAAGAAAAGATCCAACAATAAAAACTTTGCTAAAGTAAAAGTAAATACTTGAATTTCAATGAAAAGTGAATCTAAATTATAAAATAGATGTAATATAATTAGCTTTTTTCTTGAGAGTTATAATCAAATCAAATATCAATTCAATCACAGATGTGAATGTCCACTAAATTTTAGTTTCATTCCAAAATTTTATAAATTCAATCAATCCTCTGAATATCTAAATCAACACAATAATTATCGTTCATTGAATATAACTTTTTAATCACTAATTCTTTTGAGATATCACAATTTCCACAATAATTTGTTGTTATTTTTGAGTTATAATCTCATTTTTATCAATCAAAAAGTTCTATCAATCCAGGGATAAGTAGAATATCAGAACTCCATAAGAAAGCTATGGAGGAGCAAAAAGATGAAAAATGATTCCGCCATGTTTTTTTATCCGAAAAAAAATTGGACTCGATTTTGACAATCAAAAAATCCAGAAAAAAAAAAAGACAAGAAAAATGGCGGAGGAGGACTTTTTTTTTGCAAAAATGAAAATGCGTTGAAAAAGAATCTTGAAAAAGAAAAAGCTGTGAAGATGGAACATTTCAGAAATCAATCAATCAATCAATCACCAATCAGATTTTAATTTCGAGAGTTAAAATGAGTTCTTTGTTGAAGAAATTAGTGATAGCTTTAGTGATGAACAAATTCGATTTATTGAATCAGTTTCAACACAAAAGAGAAAGGATCAAGAAACACAACCCTAACTAAACCTCGACAAGACAATGAATGTTCACAAAAAAAAGAATGAAGTTTTCAGTCAAAACTTGCAATTTTTTAGAATTGAGAAAGAGGATTCCTAGAGGATGAGAATCAATGTAAAGATCTTGATTTTCAAGAAGCGCTTATAAGCTTTCGATACACAAGAAGGAGGAATCTCACAACTTTCATCCAATTTTATCGGAAGCTCTCTTGTGGGTTTAATCAATACGCAACTATTACTCCAACACCTCCAGCTTTTGTAAAACCAAATTTTAAACATGTCTCAAGTCTTCAAAATTCCAATCTATAATGCCACAATCTTAACAACAAAGATGCTTGTTCGTCAAAAAAATATAATTCATTCCTTAGCCTTTCCGTTGACAAAATTTTTCCTAACACCCCTCTGACATTAACTTGTCTTCCTTCGAACCCTCCTTTTTTTTCCATTTTCATTTATATTTACAATTGCTGCTCCATTGGAGATATTATCTTTTTCGCATTCTGAATCATGGTCTCAGTTGGATAACTAATATGGAATTTCTTTTTGATAAGATGAAAAATATTTTGCAATTTCTTGTATGAAATATCCCCCGCATACTTTAGCTGCAGTGCAAATTCTGGCTCTATGCTTCCTTGACTTGCCACCTCTCGTCTTCCCTCTCTAAATCGCGGATAACGCACTAACACTTTTAACACTTCAGTTATTTCATCAATATTCCATTTGTATTTTTTTTTTTCAAACAACAGAGCCAAAGGAGCCAAAAAATAATCAAACTTTCATTTTTTCTTGGATCAATGGAGGCAATCAAACTAACAAGTTTAGGACCGAACCCAAAACGAAGGACATTAAATAGGTAATCCCATCCAACTAAATCATACTTTAGTGGAGTTTTCCATGATATCCTTAACATCTAGGACGCAGAAAAAGAATCAAAGAGAATAAAAAGGAAAAAAGAAATTTGAATTATACATAGTTTATGTAATCAAACTCTATCTATAATAAACAAGCAATAATTACATTCTATTTCTTTTTTTTTTTATGATTGATAAAATTTGGGAAACATTTGAGGACTTTGCTTGAGGAGATGTGATTTAAAAGGTTGAGAAGGAAGATGTTGAAGGATATGATGAATATAAGTAATATCAGAGAAATAAGTTTCACACCATTCAATTTGTTTGGGCATTAATAAGTTGAAGATTGATTTATGATTTTCAACTAAATTGAGTATTTCTTGTTCAAAGAGTTCCACATTCATGAAAGATCTTTGGGTATCTAAACTATTTAATTGATATCTTGGAAATGAAAGGGCTCCATCAGCATAAATATAATCAGATATCATTGCAGTTCTTGCCATACATGCATCATGAATTCGATAAGGTTGTGAACCTGCGATTCCAACAAGGTTGATCATAAAATAACTTTCACCAAGAAATTTCAAATAGACAAATCCATCATATATATCTTTTCCTTCCAATCTATCTGACTTATATCGATGTGTTTTATTTTGAGAATACTGTTCAATGATATCTAAATCAAATATCTTTCGATCTGGAATAATTCTTAACAACTCCTCATAAAGTTTCATTCTTTCAGCTCCAAAATTGTTTGCTGTGTGAAAAGATTGAGTTGTAAGAACGATTTTCTTTTCTTCATTTGAATATCTGGGATCATATAATGGAAGATCCTTTTTCAATACTAATGGAAAGTATTTATGTTTAGATTTTAGATATCTTTCTCTGGTTGAACGTTCAAACCTCTCTCCATAAGGTTTCCAAAATAATGGAGCAGTAGGAGAGATGTCATCATGTTTGATTACTTCTAAAATCTCAGTAGAAAGTGAAGTTTTGACACAAATATCATGAGCACTAACAAGTTCTTCAACTGGTAGATCTGAGTCATCGCGAACATCAATTATAAATGAATAGATTTTTTTATCTTGACATCGATTTTGATCAGAAATTAAACATACATATCCAACATAAATAAAATCATATTTTTCGAGACTTGTATCAATTCTATGAGGAATTTGATTAGCTCTGAAAGAATTTGTGAAAGGTCCTAGTCTATGAGCGGATTTTCCAGTTGATGTTAAAAGAATAAAAAGGTTTGGATTTCCATGGGTTTCATGAGGCTTTGAAAAGAAAAAGATAAATAAAATCGGAAGCAACAATAAGAACCATAATTTCTTTGGAGAAAATTCAAAGCTTTTTGATTCCATCTTTCCATCTTTTAATGATTCTATGTCTCCAGAAGAAGATTTATTTGATTGAGGTTGAGATTGAGAGTAAAGGAAATACATAATAGTTGCAATAATGACAATAAAACTTCCAAAAAAATTGGTGACATTCAAATTGAAAGAAAAGTAAAGGGAGCTAAAAAATAATAAAACAACAGTAGTAATTGCAGAAGCAAGAGTCTTAATAATAGCATCAGCATATTTATAAACAGCAGTAACAGCTAATCCAATTAAAGAATTTCCTACTAAAACTCCAATAGCACCTACACTTGTATATCCTTCAAAAAAATTGGGAGTTGTTTCAGGAGCAATCAAATATTTTGAAATTAAGAATCCAAACAAATTAAGAAATATTCCAAAGAAATAAAGAATCATATTTTGTTCATGTAATGAGAGCTCAAAAGTTTTGAGTTGTTTTTCATTCCATACTCCACAAAATGATGTTAAAGAGACAGAGAAAAGAATAACTAAATAAACATCCATAGAAAACAGAGGATGCTCAGCACAAACATCATATTGAACAATCACAAGTCCGCTTATTTGAAAAGCAATTGCTAACCATTGAAGTGTTGAAATAGATCTCTTCATCCATAATCTCCAAATAATTGCCGAAATAAAACTTGATCCAGCTTTCAAAAGATTAATCGAAGCAGGATCCGCTTTCAAAAACAAATAAAACGCAATCTGATTATTAATAAAATACATCACACTTAAAAACATGATACTTGTAAACACTTGCTTCGTTTTAGCTAAACTTAAAAAGCTCCAAAACTTACTTCTCTCTCCAACTTCACGAGCATGAAACATTGAACTTAAACAGAACTTAATAAACTCTGCAATGGTCAATGCGGATAAGGGAGAGTAAGAGTAACCTCCATTTGAGTTGATTGAGACTTTATAAATGACTCCAATGAAGCTTTGAATCACTATCAGGCCAATAAATGAGGCCAACTTCAATCTACTGTCACTCATTAATTAATTCAATTCCCCTTTTCCTTCCTTTTTTTGAAAAAGATAACCGCCACCTTTTTCTTACAATTATTTATTCAAAAGGTGGTAAAGTGATATTAATACCAAGTTGAGAAAAAAACAATAAAACGAAAAATTGAACACAAATTTTTATAATTGGCAGCTTTATCAGTTAATTTCGAAAAAAAAGTCCCCTTTGTTCTTTGAAAAGAAGAAACTCAAAAAACTTTGTTATTATTATTCAAAAGTGAATTAGTCTCTGATATCATATATTTTTATAACTATTCACAAACTAAAAAAAAAACAAAAAATAATAATAATTAGGGATAAGAAAGAAGATGAATGTGGTAGTGCCTATGGGAGGGATAGGAGCAAGGTTCTCAAAGAGTGGCTACCGTTTCCCAAAACCATTGATCAATATCTTGGGTAATTATTCTTCTATTTTAACTTTTATTTTAACTTTTGTTTTTTTTTCATATTACCTTTTTTTTTTTTTCAAAATAACTTTTATTTGAATTTTTAATTGGATCAAATCCAATTGATTTTGTTTTTGTTTTTGGATTCTTCTTGTTTTTTTAAACCCCCGAATTAATTAATTAATAATAATGTAAAAGGTCGCCCCATGCTCTTTTGGCTTTTAGATAACCTAAAGTTTCAGAAAGATGATATATTATATATTGCAATTATGAATAATATCGAAGAAGAATTTGGGATTTCTCTGAGGATAAGACAAGAGTTCCCAATGATTGAATTAAGAACAATTTTGTTGAATTTTGAGACAAGAGGAGCAGCAGAGACATTATATATTGTTCTTCAACATATGAATGAAGAGGAATTGAAGCGAAAAACTATCTCATTAGATTGTGATACAATTTATTTCACAAATGTTTTGGAATCATTTAGAAATTTAAATTCAGAGTATAATTCAATTTTTTATTTCAATGATGAAGGAGAGAAACCTGTCTTTTCATATATCACACTTGATAAAGAAGATTTTGTAACAGAAGTTAGAGAAAAAGTTGCCATCTCAAAGAATGCAAATACTGGAGCGTATGGCTTTTCTTCTGGTGAAGTAATGAGAAACTATTGTACCAAGATTTTAAATGGTGGAGTTGGAGAAACAGGAGAGTATTATGTCTCAAATATTATTGCTTCAATGCTTGAAGATAAAGCTAAATTTAAAGGAATCTATGTTGATGATTTTTCTTGTGTTGGGACACCATGGCAATTAGAAGAGTTCATGAAGAGAATCAAGTTAAGACCTGAGCTTATAAAGAAACAACGATTTTGTTTTGATTTAGATAATACTTTAGTCACTCATCCTGAAGTTCGTGGAGATTATTCAACAGTCAAACCAATCTGGAAAAATATCAAGTTGGTTCGAGAGCTCAAAGAAATGGGTCATTATATCATCATTTGGACTGCAAGAAGAATGAAAACTCATAATGGAAATGTTGGAAAAGTTGTTAAAGATGTTGCATTGGTTACATTATCAAAATTAGAAGAATTTGGAGTACCTTATGATGAAATCTTTTTTGGAAAACCTTATGCTCAAGTTTATGTCGATGATCTTGCTGTTAATGCACTTCTTGATACTGAAAAAGAAGTTGGTTGGGGTCAAACAGATGAATCAACTCCAAAAAGAAAAGAAATGATCACTCCAAGACATTTTAATACAATTCAAACAATTGGAGATGTTGTTATTAAAACTACTCATGATTTTTCAGGAAAAGGAGAAGCTTATTTCTATCAAAATATTCCCTCTTCACTTTCAGAATTTTTTCCAAAACTTTTAAAAATCGAAGAGATAACTTTCCCTATTCAATCAACTTCTTTATCAATGGAAAAGATTCATGGAACCGTTTTCACTCACCTTCTTACTAATAGATGTGTTACAGAAGGAAGATTATTAAAACTCTTAAATTGTTTGAATCAAATTCATAATCATCAAAAGGAATTAAATCAAGAGCCAAAATATGGACAAAATGGAACCCTTCAAGAAATAGATATCTATGCTAATTATGCCCCAAAACTTGAACTTCGTTTTGAAAAATTTCAACAAGTTTATAAAACTTTAGGAAGTGATATTGAATCTCATTATAAATCTCTTATTGAAGGTCTTTTAGAATATCAAAAAAAGGATAGAGCCAAAAAAGTGGATATCATTCATGGAGATCCAGTATTTTCTAATCTCTTTCTCACAAGTGATTCCAAAATTAAAATGATTGATATGAGAGGACATTTAGGTGAGAAATTATCAATCTCTGGTGATGCTCTTTATGATTATGCTAAAGTTTTACAATCACTTTTTGGTTATGACTTCGTTTTAATGAACAAAACTTTGGAATCTTTAGATCTTGAAATCCTTCAAAAACTTAGATCAACTTTATTCACTTTCCTTTCAAATCTTTATCCTGATTTCAACAAGCAAGACATCTTAATCATCACTTCCTCCCTCTTTTTTTCTTTAATCCCTCTTCATGCTGATCCAAATCATCAAGTCCTTTTCTTTAATCTCTCAAAAAATATTTTAAAAGAAATCTCTTAAAAAAATAAACAAAAATAAATTATTTATTTTGATTGTCTTCTTTTACAAAAGTTCCTTGATTAGTTACAATCAAAAATAAAAGCTTCTTCAAATATTTCTCGTCCTTCAGCTTTGAAGTTCCAGTCCATTTGAAAAGATGTTTAAAATTCATGCTTTAGGCAATCTCTCTATCCAAGCTTACAACCAAGCTTGAATATATACAAACAAGAAAGCAATCCAAATGACAACTATTTTTTCACCATTTAAACTCCTTCCTCTTTCTCTACACTTCTTTCTCTTGATGCTCACCTTTAATTTTCTTACTTAATCTTCTGCGTCATCGTCGTCAAGCCAATATCCAAAGCTTAGTTGATACTCGGTTAAAACAACATTTTGTAACCATTTGAGTAGAAAATTTTGACTAAAAGAAACAAACAACCAAAACTTTAGAAAAAATTGAAACAAGAGCATTACCATATCACCAAATTGTTGTTACCTCTGTTGTTTGTTTCTGGTAAAACCAAAATCAATCCTAATTAATTCCAAGAGAAAAAAAATAATATTATCTACATGCGAGATATAAAGCTGAAGCCTTAGAAATCCTTCATCTTTTGCAAAAAAAAAAGATCACCTACAACTGTGACATTAAAACTAAAAACAAAAGCACTGGAGGAGGAGGACTGGTGGAGCAGACTATGAGGAAGGTTTTAATTTTAACAAGTCGAAAAGGAAGCACTGAAGCCCACCACCTTAGAAATCCTTTCTGCAAGAAAAAGGGATCCTATACAATGAAGACATCAAAACATCGGAGTTTCTTTCATGAAATAAAAATGTTGATCATCTTCAAAAAATAAAGGGATCTGTAAGAGTTAATGGAGAGGAGGAGTTAATGAAGGAGGAGCTAATGGAGAAGATGAACAGGAAGAAGATCTTAAACAGAAAAGAAACTACAATTCCCTTTGAAGTTCGACCTACATGCAGAGAAAGTGAATGAGCCCGACTCGAAAGTTAGAGTTGTTGAAAGAAAAAAAAAAGGAAAAAAAAAAAAAATGGTTATGCGTTTGATGAACAATTGCTGAATAATCCTCACCTTTGATGAAATAATCTGAAACTGATCTGTTAAAACTTGATGAAAATAATTCGAAAGCTTCTTTTTATTTAAAAAAAAAAAAAAATAGATCAAAAGAACTCAATTTTAATTGTAGTTTGAAAATTTGTTCTAAAATTTAATTTTACTTTGAATTGCAATTTTTTTTTTTTTTGAAGATCTTGTAAAATGTTTGGCAAGCAATTAATTGCTTACTTTGAAGGAATATACGAAATAATAATGTTGAATAATGATTGATATAGACAAGGAATATATGAATTGGATGGACATTTTATAATTTTATAAGAAGAACTCTATTGAATTAATTTTATTAATTTCAATGAAATGAAACCAATTTTTTTTCTGCGTTGACCAACAAATAAAATAGTCATAGATTCCGAATTAATTAATTAATTGTAGGAGAACAATCTCTAACATTTGGAAATGTTTTCTCATGAGGACAATTCAGGCCTCATAAAAGAAATCACTAAGACATTAGAGGAAAATAGTTCCACGATATTGGATTGTAGTGACAAAAAAGGTTTTGAAATTTCAAATCAGAAAGAAATTAATTAAAAATAAATGAAATAAATGAAATAAATCAAGGTGGAATAGATGATAAAGCAATCATAGAAATTTGCAAAGCATTAAAATCAAATACTTCAATAAAAACTATCATATTAAAAAGTTTATTTTTATTGGAAAAAAAGTGAACAAATTCATATTAATTGAATTCAATTTTAGATAATCGAATTTCACAAAGTGGAGCAAAAGCAATTGCTTCAATCTTAGAACAAAATCATCCTGTAACATCATTAAATTTATCTGGTATTTTTTTTTTTTTTTTTTTGAGAACTCAAAATTTTTAATTTTATCAATTTTATAGACAATAAACTTGGTAATGAAGGTGTCAAAGCAATTGCAGCCTCTCTTCATAGAAATACAAATCTTCAAATTTTAATTCTTTCTGGTATTTTTTTATTTGATTTTATTCAACAAGAATCTGATTGAATTTGTAACAAATAATAGGAAATAGACTTACAAGTGATCCTGCAATTTCTTTGGCAAAAGCTTTACAGAAAAACAACACCCTTCAAATATTGAATCTAAATAGTTTGATTTTTTTTTTTTTTTAATTGTTATATTTATTTTTTTTCTTTCATTAAAATAGGGAATTGGATTTGTTCAAAAGGGATAACAGCTATTTCTGAAACATTAAAAAATAATTTCTCATTGAGGGAATTACATATTCAATGTTCTTTTTTCTTTTGAATTTTTTTTTTTTATTTTTTGTTCCACAAAACTAATTTAATCATAATGTTAGCAAATACATTTTGTTTTGAAGGAGTTTTTCAACTATCTAGAGCACTCGCAGTTAACTATTCTCTTTTAAAACTAAGTTCTTATCATTGGGGTATTTTTTTTTTATCAATAAATAACCAAATTAAATGTTAATTTATAGATAAATCAAATAAATATTGCGTTCCTATTGAATCATCATTAAAAAAGAATCAAGAAAATTATGGTTTGATTTTTTTTTTTATACAAACACTCAAAAAAACAAAAATATTCATCAATAAAAAATAATCATCAATAAAAAATAATCACCAATAAAAAATAAAAAAATAAAAAAATTAAAGTAAGGATGAAAGAAATGATTCAAAAGGAATTACATTTGAAAATTCCCCGAAAAGATGATGGTCAAGAACTTTATATAACATTTTTTCCTCCTTCAATTCAAAGTGTAGATGAAATTACTTATTTAAGTATGGTCGATTGTCAATTAAATGATTTGTGCCATGCGATTCGTATTTTTTTTTTTTTTTTTTTTTTTTTTTTTTTGTTATTTACAGGAATAATGTTGACACATAACATTAATAATAATAATAATAATAAATGAAAAGGAAGTTTTACAAAACTATCTTATTTGGATATTCGAAATAATCAATTAAACAAATTACCAGAAGGAATTGCAAGTCTTCAAAATTTAAAGACATTAAAATTTCAAGGTTTATAGACAATTCTTTTTTTTTAAAAAAAAACTCTAAAAAAAAAAAATGAAAACTAAAATCTAAAATTAAATTTGAAAGGAAATTTAATCTCTGAAGAAGAATGTGAAAATATTTTTAGATACTTATCACAACTTCCAACTTTGATGCACACTGATCTACAAGATAATTATGCTGAATCCATGAAACTCAAAATTGAAGAAAATAAGCAAATCTATCGTAAATTTCCTCTTTTCTTTTCTCTTTCTTTCTTTTTTTTTTTAAAAAAAAACTAATTTTAATCATTATCATAGAATCTATAGTGGATTTACTTCAAAGTTCTTTTCATTTTGAATTACCACAAGAGAATATCCTCTTGTATACTCCTTTTATTATTCAAACTTTGTCTGATCTTAATTCACTTGAAATTTCTGAGTGCAATCTTACTGAAATTCCTTTGGAAATAGGTAAATTTCCTTTTTTTTTTCTCTCTCTCTTAAAAACTTTCACAAAGAAAGGAAATAATAAATCAATAAATAATAGAGCAACTTAAAAATATCGAAAGATTAAGTTTTAGAAGAAACCACATTAAAGAAATTCCTGATTTTTTATTTGATCTCTCAAATATCCAATTTTTAGATTTTTGTTGTAATGAAATCACTAAAATTCCAGAAAGAATAAGTTGTTTTTTTTTCATCTATTTTTTTAAAAAAAATTTTTTTTTGAAAATTATAAACTAATTCTCTAATTTCTAGCTTCTTTAACAAATTTACGTGGTATTTCAGTTTCAAATAATCAAATTACCGAAATCAATGAATCTTTTATCAATCTCACCAATTTAAAAATTCTTAATGTGGCCAATAATTTAATTAATAAGTTTCCTGGATTTTTATCGGGCTTGTATATTGAAGAATTTGAGATTTCTGGTAAATTTTCTTTTTTTTCTTTTTTTCTGAAAATTATTTTTTTTTAATTTCTTTTTTTGAAATAGGTAATGAAATTGGAGATCAAGGTGAAAAAATTGGTGAATTTTTGTTACAATGTATGTACAAGAAAAAATTGAAGAAATTTGCGTAAATTTTCAAATTATTTCAATATTTGATATAACAATACTAAAAAACCGATATTATATATATAGAATGAAAAATTGTGGCTTAACTCCTGATAGTGCATTAAAAATTTTTTCAGCAATGAAATATGTTTGTCTTCAATTTCAAATATTTATGTAGAATTTTTTTTATTCTATTTTTTTTTTTTTTTTTTTTTTTGAAATTTGTAGATTTGAATTATTATTTTTTTTAAAAAAAAATTTTTTTTTTTTTGTTAAAAAATTTTAGATTGGATAATGTTCAATTAACTTCATTTGATGGTATTGATTCACTTCCTGTAGAAATTAAAAAGAATGGAGCACAAGCAATTGCACAATATATAATTGATTTATGGCAAGCACCAAAAGCAAATCCACTTCATAGAACTAAACTTATGGTTGTTGGATTTGGTGGAGTTGGTAAAACTACACTTTTAAATTGTTTACTTCCTCATTCTGGATGGATGAAAAGTCAAGGAAAAATATTCAAGACAAAGTATTGGTTCACTTTACAAGGAAAATATTTAAGAAAATATCATTCTAATGGAGATTCACAAGTTTATAAAGAATATATCTTAGAGGAAAAACAATGGTCAGTTAAAGAACTTGATAATAATGGAATTCTTTTGACCCCAATCAATCAATTTTCTATACCTCCTTTACTATCTTCAGGTTCTTATTTACCAGGTTCATCTTCTTCAACTTTCAAGACAACTTCATCAATCTCCACTACTTCTTCCACTACTTCTTCCACTACTTCCTCCACAACTTCTTCTGCTGCTTCTTCAATTTACTCCAATTCAAGCTCTGAGCATCTCCATCATGATTCCTTAAAACCAATTGAACTCTTTTGTGAAGATAAAGAAACTCGAGATATTTGGATGGAAAAATTAAAAAAAGTTGTTCTTAATACTGCTACTCACGGAATTGATATCATAACTTGTTTTCAAGTTTCACATCCAATCATTGAACAACGAATTCCTAATTCAAAATTTGAGATGAGTATTTGGGATTTTGCAGGTCAAAATGATTATTATAATAATCATCAATACTTTTTATCCGTTAGAACTGTATTTTTAATTGTTTGGAAAATGAATGAAGGAGAAAAAGGTTTAGAAGGTTTAGAGTTTTGGTTTAGATCTCTCCGTGCTCACCTTCCATGTAACCTTGATGATGAAGAAGAAGGCCATGAATCAACAAATCAAAAACTCTTTTCAATTATTGTTGTTGGAACTCATTTAGATGATCCTTTTGTTGATCAAAATGATTCAAAATCAAGAATAGAAAAAATTCAAAATATTGCAAAGGCAGCTTCCTTTCATTGTCCAATTAAAATTGTTGAAGTTAGTTGTTCATCACTTGAGAATATCCCAGCACTTCAAGAATTAATTTATGAAGAAGCACTTGGTCATTGTTATATGGGTGAAAAAGTTCCAGAGACTTATCTATCTGTTGAAAAGAAACTTCATGAGCTTAGAAATAGTAAAACCTCAGAGAAAAACTCACTTCAAATTTGTTCTTTACAAGATTTAGATTTTTTTAATATCCCATTATTAAAACGAGCTTTAGCTCTCCTATCTTCTTGGGGACAATGTGTCTATTTTGATCAAGATAAACTTTCAAATATTGTTATATTAGACCCTAGATTCCTTACAAAGCATGTTTTAGCAGGATTATTTAGTGCAGATTTGACATTACAAAGGAAGAGGGAGTCAGGAATTATATTTCATTCTGATTTACATTTGTTTTGGTCACTCCCACGTGAAATTTTTCCAGTTCTTATTTCTCTCTTAGAAAAATTTGAAATTTGTTTCAGATTAGTAGAGAATGAAGCTCAAGAGAATATTGATTTTTATCAACAAAGGAGTTTAGTCCCTAATTTACTTCCTGATACTATCCCTTATGAAATGAATCAAAGACTTTCTCAACATTGGCCAGAAAGTGTTCCTAGAGGTAGAATTCAAGTGGAAAGGATTTTTCAATTTAATATTCTTCCTCCTGAAATGGTTTCTCGCCTTCTTGTTCGTCTTCATAAGTATATTTTTGATGGAATTATTTGGAGGAGGGGAGTTTTATTACAATTCAATGATACCTTTGCATTACTTCAAGTTGATGTCTCTCAAAATATTTTCTTGGCAACTTTTCGAGGGATAGAAAGAGTTCATTGTATTGAAGCTATTAATTATCTTGTAAAACAAGTAGAAAAAACAGTACAACATTATGTTGGAATCAAATATCAACAAGTTACAAGATCAACTTATTGTCAACAAGCTTTTATCAAACTTCAAGATGTAATTGATGACTCTAAAAAACCTTTAAAGGAAAGAACATTAATTTGTCCCATAACTCACTTCCCAATTTTTGCTGAAGATCTTTTATTGTTATCTGGATTAGAATCAAATTTTATAGATCAATCATTATCATCAACTGATTGGTGGGAGATTTGGAGTCCTTCTAGAGGAAATGGTTCGGAAAATAAGAAAAATTGTGAATTTATCTCAGTTTATGAAAATAATCAAGTTATTGATCAAGAACTTTTTTCAAAACTCTGTTGTTTATTCTCTAGATCTGATATTGATATTAATCGAGTTACCAAAGCAATTGCAATTAATAATAGATTATTATCCAATTCTTTTTCAAATTATAGAGAACAAATAACAGGAAGACATAAATCATCACCAAATCTTTTTAAAAAGGAAGATTGGACTGAAAATGAAATTGAAAAAGATTTAAGACAATGTACTATTCAAACTTTTGCTGATTATATTTCGAAATTTAGATCTGATGGTTGGTGTGATGGAGCAAAGGTTTTATTTTTATTATTATTTTTTTCTATTTTTATTTTTTTATTTTTTTTTTTTATCCAAGATTTATTTTTTTTTTTAAATAAAACCTCATTTTGAATAGAGTTTTGTTGTGCCAGTATATCAAGGAACAAGTGATCAATCATGTTATTCAATAGGTGAAAATGGATTTGGTGCTGTTGCTTCAAGAGATGAAGGATTTTATGGAAGAGGTTGAATTTTTGATTTGAATTTTTTTTTCTTTTTTTTTTTTTTTTTTTTTTTTTTTCTTTTTTTTTTTTTTTTTTTTTTCGGAACAATGGTATTGATTATAAATCTTAGGGGTTTATTTTTCAACTCAATTTGAATATGCTCTTCAATATGCAAGAGGATCACCTGAAGGAGGAAAAGCCATTCTAGTTACAGCAGTTATTCCTGGAAATGTATATCCTGTTATTGAGAGTCCTTTACAAAAGAATTCTTATGCAGGAAGTGCTTGTCGTCCTGGTTATCAATCTCATTTCGTTGTTGGTAAATTTTATTGTGGATCGTTATTTTGTTTTTTTAAAAATGAAAAAATCAAAAAAAAAAAAATTATAACTATAAATAGTTAATGGAGAGAAAGGAAAACCTGGATATGGATATCCAGCAGCTATTACAGATTTTTTGAATCCAAAAGAACTCAAAGATGAATTAATAATCTTTCAAGATGCTCAAGCTTTACCATTATTTATTTTATATGTTCGATAATTGGTATTTTTCTTTTGTTTGTTTGTTTGTTGTTGTATTTTGTATTTTTGAATTTTTGTATTTGAAGTAAGAAGTAAAAAATGTAAGAAAATTACAACTGTTTTATTTACTATTTTTACACCAAAAAAGTTTTTTTTGTTTCATTTTACATTAATTCATTCTTTGATTGAATCTGTTCATTTCATTTGTATATATACATAGAAATACACCAACAATTCGAGCATCTGAATTTTGAATAAAGTCAGTTAGTTCGTCATTTTTTTGATATTGAACAAGATTCATTTGAACTTCATGTTGTAAGACCAAATTTTCATAAATGTCACCTCCTTCCACTTGGATGACTTGTTCATAAAGTTGAATAAACCTGATGTAAGGATTTGGTGGTGGTGGTGGCTCCATTTATTTATCTCATAAAAAAAAGGAATGTTCAACAAAAAAGATAATCTTTGCTAAAAAGATAATTTTAATTTTTCCAAAAATTTTCAAAAAAAAATCAAAAAATCCAAAAACAAAAAGAAAGGAAGATACCAATAACTTCAACTTCCAAAAAAAAAAGAGTCTCCAAAAGAATTATGAACTATGAACGAAGAAGAAGAAGAAGAAGAAAAATGTGCAGGTCAACAAAAATTTCAAGAAATCGATTAAAATTTTAAAAGCGATAATGACAAAATACAATTACAAAATACAAAAAGTCCAAAAACACAAATACAAAATACAAATACAAAAAGTCGAAAAAAAAAGCTGAGTTCAAACAAAAATCAAATTATAAAAGATAGTAATTATAAAAGATAGTTATAAAAAAGAGATAGGCACAACCGAAACACAAAACAACAAAACAAAAAAGAGAAAACTAAATAAGGTCAAAAAGCGATTGCAAAAAACAGAAAAAAAAAAAAGTTTGGAAGCTTTTATAGACATTTAATTGATCGGGGGATAAGATAATAAAAAAGAAAACAGAATGATGTCAGAGGTGGTAAAATTCTAATAAATGTCCCATGATTCAAATCCAAAAAGAGTGAAAAGAAAACAATGAAAAAGAAAAAAAAAAGAAAATTGTTGAATCATTGAATTCAGTTTAGATTCAGATGTTCTTGAACCTTTGCTGTTTTTATTTATTCCAAAGTTCATCTCTTTTTTCTAACAAGGAACAATTGAACAACAAAAAAAAACAGTATTTTTGGTTCAAAAAAAAAAAATACAATTTCAAAAAAATACAGTGAAAATATCATTTTTTTTTTCAAAAGTTTTTGCATAACTTTGAAAGAACTTTGCAAAATAGGAAAAGGAAAGTAATATTTTGGGGTTGTCTGGCTCTTTGTTGCTCCAATAGAAAGCAATTCATGATGATAAAGCAAGAAAAAAAAAAAAATGAAGCAAGTTTTGAAAACCCCAACTTCCACGAAAACAAAAAACATTCCTCAATCAAAGTAAAAAGAAAAAATTGAATGAACTCATAAGTTCAGATTTTCCTTTTCCTTTACTTCATGGATCGATTCACAAAATCAAAAGTTAAATTTGAAACAAAAAAAAAAAAAAAGAAAAGGAGAATGAAAAAAAATTAGCCACCACGGGGGCTCGAACCCCGGACCGTTAGGTTAAAAGCCTAACGCTCTACCGACTGAGCTATAGAGGCTACTCTGATCTTGTATTTTTTTGAATAATTTTTCATTTTTAAAAGGTTTACTTTTTAAATTTGAAAAGAATGAGAAAAAAACATCAATGTTTTACAATTCAATAACAATTTGTTAATGAAAAGTATCAAAGGTAAATGAAGTAATTAACATTGATTAACAACTGTATTAGAATGGATTTGAGTGAAAATACTTAATTCAAGGAAAAAAAAAAAAAAAAAAAAAAAAAAAAAAAAAAAAAAAAGAAAAAGAAAATGAAGAAAAAACTTAATCTTTTTTTTTTTTGTACAATAGAATCAAAATAGAAAGAAAGAAAGAAAATAAAATAAAAAATAAATTTAATTTAATATTTCAAAGTCTAATTTTATTGATTCCAACAAAAAAAAAAGAAGAGAAAAAATAATCTACAAAAAATAACAAGGCAATAATAATTAAATTAAGATTCCAAAGTTAAAGGAAAAGTTCCAGAAGAGAGTAAAACCCAAGTTTGTTTGATAGAATAAACTTGATTATTATCAACTTGAATGATAATGGAATCAAAAGCATAATCATCATTTGAAGAATCCAAAGAGAGATAAACTGATTGAATTGGTAAAACATTGACCATCTTCCTTGTTAATGTGAAACTTTCACCATCTTTAAATCCTTTTTTAAATTCAAATAATGCTGAATTCTTTGTTTCTCCATTTAATCTCATTGATATTTGTCCATTTGTTCCTGATCCTGAATATCCATTTGTTTTAATTGTGATTGTATAAATATGTGGTTCCTTTTCACAATTTTGTCCAGAGAAATAATTGGTACATGCACATGAATAAATGTTTTGAGAAATTGAACATATTCCTCCATTTTGACATGGATTTGGTGAACATAATGTCTCTTTCTTTGAACATAAATCTCCTGTAAATCCTGTTGCACATTGACATGTAAATGAATTTGTTGAATCTGTTGAATCTGTTGAATCTGTTGATGCAATACATATTCCTCCATTTTGACATGGTCCAGATGAACATGCACTTGTATCTTTGTTTGCACATAATTTACCTTTAAATCCTGGTTTACATTGACAAATAAAATCATTATCATCATCAATACAAGTTGCTCCATTTCTGCATGGATTGGATGAACATGGAATTCTATTTGCACATAATTTTCCTTTAAATCCATTTGCACAAATACAAACAAATGATCCATTATCATCATCATTACATGTTGCTCCATTTTTACATGGATTTGATGAACATCCACTTTTTGTTGTTGGGTTAATTGTTGGATTTGAAGTAGGTGTTGATGTTGGAGTATTTGTGGGAGTTGAAGTTGGGATTGAAGTTGGATTAGTTGTTGGGATTGAAGTTGGATTAGTTATTGAAGGAAGGTAAGGTTCAAGATTTTGATAAATTAAAACAGCATCCAAAACACCAACACCTGATGAATCATCTTTTCCTTTTGGTCCAACATCAATTGCTGATTTCATTAATACTTCTCGAAGATTATCAAGTGAAATGTTTGGTGCTGCTGAAAAAATAAGTGCTGCTAAAGCTGCTGCATGTGGTGCTGCTGCTGATGTCCCATAAAATGATGAAAATCCTGGTGTGGCTGTTAATCCTCCATTAGTTGAAAGAAAATCTGGTTTATTTCTAATTTTTCCACCACTTGAAAGAAAATTTCCTGGAGTTATTGCAATTCCATTCTCAAAATAAATTCTTCTTGGTCCATCTGATGAAAAATAATCTGGTTGTAATGTCTTTGTTTTTGCATCATTAAAAAAAGTAGATGTTGGTGATGTTGAGATTCGAATGGCTCCAACTCCAAAACCACCTTCAGCTGTTGAATGACCTGATGTTGCTCCATTGGTTGAGAATTGAAGGGATAAATATCCAAAACATCCAACTCTAATAAATCTTGCACTTCCTGATCTTCTTGCAACTAGAATCTTTGATGTTGTACCACTTGGAACTGATGCTGCTTCAAATGCTTGATTTGTTCCTGTTGATGCTGTCACAATCTTATTATTTGAGGAATCCAAAATAAATAAATCATAATCTGAACTTGGAGAATTAAAACTATCAGCCCATTGAAGAACACATCCATCAGGTGATCCACTAATTGTATTATAAATACTTGAAGTTGAAAATAAATGAAAATCAAGATATTGTTTGCCATTAAATGTTGTTGGTTGACCATTTCCTTGATAATCTCCTTCCCATGTTTGACTTGTATCAAGATATTTATTCCCTTCATTTCCTGAAGCTGAGAAATATGCAACTCCTTGTTTGGCAACTTGATTCACTGCTTGTGCTATAATTCCATCTTCAAATGATGGTTCATTATAATAAACAACATCATCAACAATCACTTTACATCCTGCATTGGCCAATTTAATAATATTATCTGCCATAGATGCATCTGATCTAACTGCTGTTGCAAAATAAAGTTCTGCTTCAGGTGCCATATCATAAACAATTTCAAGCATAGCTGTTCCTTCTCCCATCCCTCCAACATTATCAATCACTTGAATATTCAATGGTAAATCTCCTGTTGATTGAACTTGTGAAAGATAATTCACTGAATCTGAAAGAACTCCAATTTTAACTCCTTTTCCTTTGAAATCTGGATGTAATCCTTGAACAACATCAACTCTTTGATCCACAACTCCTTGACTTGTATTCAATTTGTATCTATGTGATTTGGCTGCATTGGAAATGGAAATAACTTCTTTTCTTCTTGAAAGAATTGAAACTAATTGACTTGGAATCCCTGCTCGAATTGAATTAAATTGTTTTGATGCATAAATCACTTTCCCATCATTTTGTTCAATAAGTTCAAGTAATTCATCATTCACTTCTCCATGAATATCAACTTTAATTCTGTATTGATTTCTTTTTCTTTGTTCATTTCCTTCTTTTTCTTGTTCATTTCCTTCTCTTTGTTCTCCTTCTTCTTGTTCTTCAAATTCAAGAGAGTTTGTTAAAGAATTGGTGATTTGAAAATGAGAAGAGAATCCTAATTCAGACCAAAGTGAAGATGATACTTTCTTTGCATGTTGATTGGAATCAATTAAATCTTTTAATTGTGAATATTCTTCAAGTTGAGATAAGACATCTTCTGATACTTTGGTGGAATCTTCTGTTGAACCTTGAACTGCTGAATATTGGTTCACTAAATTTAATAAAAGTAGAAAAAACATTAGAAATAGGATTAATTCATAAAACAATTAATGAAAATGAAAAATGAAAAAAGAATGAAAAAAAATTAAAAAAATTAACAAGAATGAAAAAGAAAAATTGAAAGAAAAATTTTCAAAAAAAAAAAAAAAAAAAAAAAAAAAAAAAAAAAAAAAAAAAAAAAAAAAAAAAAAAAAAAAAATTAAAAAAAAAATTTTAAAAAAAAAAAAAAAAAAACAATGACAAGGATGAATAGTTGAAAAGATGAAAAGAATGTTTGAAAAAAAAAATGATCAGTAAAATTGAATTATCAAACTATTAATAATATGATTCAAATGAAAATATCATGACAAAGAAAAAAGTCAACAAAAAGTCAACAACATGAACAATAATAAAAATGAAGCAATGTTAAAATAAGAATGAAAATGAAAATAAGAAATGAAATCAAACCTAGTAATAGAACCAAGATAGTAATCCAATTAAAAAGCATTTTGTTTCAAAAAAAAAGGTATCTTTGACTTTGATATTTGAATGTTTTTTTTTTAAAAAAAAGGTTGAACTAAATGTTGAATTGATATTGTTGTTTAATTTTGAAAAAAAAAAAAAGAAAAGAAAAAGAAAAAAGTTACCAGTATTTATAATGAAAAACTGAATTAATTAATTTAATCCAAACTTGAAATTAATTTTCATTTTTCAATTTCAATTTTCTGTTTTTGTTTTTTGTTTTTTGTTTTTTTTTTTAATTTCCATTGTCTGTTTTTTTGAAGTTTGACCTGAATATCTATTAAAATTTAATAGTAAAATTGAATCAATTTTTTGTATTTTCAATTTTTTCAAAAGAAAAAAATTACATAAACGATGACTCATTGTTTCTTGAAAAATTCCATCATCATTGTTTTTTTTTTTAATTTTTCTTCACTTTTGACACTTTACTTTTGACAATCCATTTATTTATGAGAACTTCTATTCAACAAAAATAAAGTTAACACTTTGTTATTGTTGTTGACTATTCCTCTTCTTTTCTTTTGAATTCTTTTTTTGTTTTTTCTTTCAATAATTTCAACACTTTTTTCAATAAAAAATAAGAAAATAAAAGATTTTACCAGTTGCAATCAATCCAAAAAGAATCTTTTGAACTTCTCCTTGTCAAGGTTGAATAGATGAATAAAAATTTGGAAGTCTAGGAGATTGATAAAAGAGAGTATCACTAAGGATGATTCATTTCTTCAAAAATTTAAATTTTTCTTGCAATTAATTAATTCTATTTCAGATTTATTCGTTGATTTATATTATTGTTGTTTGTTTTCAAATAAATTCATAAAATAAAAAGAACTTACCTCCTGAATTTCTTTAGTTCTATTTACTTGAATTCTTCATTTGCTAATCAATGTTTTCTTTCTCCTATGATTAATAAAATTTCTTTTGATCTCAAGCATTTCTATTCTATTTTCAATATTCGAGTAAATCAATCAATCAATCAATCAATCAATCAATAGCTTCTTATTGTTGTTGTTTTCTTCAATAAATAAATTCAAAACTATTTCCCGAAATAACTCAATAAATGTTGAATAAATTGATTGCAATATAACTCTTATTTGTTTCAATTTGACTTTTTGACAGAATTTCAATTTCAACTCTTTTGGTTGATTTATGAAAAAAAAAAAAATGACTCATTTCTCCTTTGAATCAAACATCATTTTGAAATAAATGTTTTGACTTTTTCACAAAGAGAACAAAACTTTGTTTGTTTGTTAGTTCATTTGTTTGATTCAAGCTTGATGTAAAATTTTGAATAGATTGAATAAATGAATGGGTGATTCAATTTCTTTATCAAAAAATAAAAATGAAATAAGTTTTCAAAGGTTTGAGATGATGAAATGAAATGAAATGGAAATAAGAAGTTCAAGTAATCTTTCCTTTTCTTTTCTTTTCTTTGTTGTATGAATCAATCAGTTTCTCTTGAAAATTATTTTGTTTTTGAATTTTGTTTTTGTCTTTTGTTTTTTTATTTTCTTTTTTATTTTGCAATCAATTATCCCATAACCAAACATCTTCACCAACAATTATAAATAAAGAAGTTAGTTTTGAAGAAGAAGAAACAAAAACAAAAGTAGTTTTTTCCAAAAGGTAAACTTCTACTCATAAAAATCAAAGATTCATTGAGAGTAATTCTCTTTGTTTCTTTTTTCTTTTCTTTCTTCAATCAAAAAAAAAAAAAAAAATTCCTTTTCGTTTCTTTTAAGAGTCAGTAATTTTCTTTGTCGTCTTCTTATTTATTTTATTTTATTTCATTCTTTTGATTTGATTTTGAGCTTCTTCTTTCCAATTGATTTTGTTTTATTGAAGTTGGTTCGAGATGGAGTTTGTTTTTGATTCAGGAAAAAGCAGATAAAAAAAAATGGCGAAACAAAACAACAAAAACATGGTGGTTTGGAATTTCCTTCATTTTTCCAACTTTTTATAACAATAAAATAATGCATAAATAATAAAATAAAATCACAATAAAATAGATGTTTTACTCATAAGAATCAAAAAGAAATCATGAGTTGAATGAGTTTCTACACCAAAACATCATCCTCAGATATGAAGATATTAATCATCCTTTTGTCTCCATTTTTGTTGGAAAAGTTTAGAGTTCCAAATTTTTGTAAATATGTTTCTATCCCAGCTCCAAATAGTTGAAGAGAGAGAGAATCCTTGGTTTGGATTTTTCATAGAACAATTAAAGGAATTCTTCTTCAATCAAGTTTATTTTTATTGTTGTTGATGATTTGGTCAATTAGTTCAACCTTTTTGTTTCCATTGGTTCAATACTCTCAAATTGGATTTTTACAAGTTCATGGGAACTTTGACAATTTTTTGCTGAAGTTTTAGTTTTAAACTTCTTTGAGCAAAGTTGCACAGGGAAAGGTTTGTTTGTTGTTCATTTTTTGCAGTGATACTCCAGAAAAATAAGGTTTCTCTTTTCTTTTTCTTTTCTTTTTATTTGATTGAATGTTCTTTCTTTGATTTTTTTTTTATAAAAAAGAGAAGAGTAAGTTGTGAGTATTTGAAAGGAGCAGCTATCCATGATAAGACATATATTAGGATGTTAGAGCTTAATTTTGATGGTCTTGAATTTTCTTTATTTCCCATATTCTTTTTGCAAAGCTTCATTGAAAAACAATTGTAGTTCTGTTGTTGATAGAGTCACAAAGAAAAGGAAATCAATGTCCTAAAAATTGGGATGGCTTTATCATTTTTTGTTCAAAAACTTAAAGAGAATAAGAGAGATATGATGATGAAACTCATGATTTGCTGAAAGAAGTACTTCTTTCGTGATGGATGAAATGAAATGAAATTGTAAGTCTTTCAGTTTTTCAAGTCAAAAAACTCTTCAAAATTATAAAATGTTTCTTTTATTTTTATTTTGAACTATGAAAATAGTGCATCCAAAGATTCATTCTCTGAAGTGAAAAGTGAAACGAATTCATCACAAAAGAAAACGAAAAGAAAGCGAACATGAGAAAGTAAAACAAGGGGAATCTTTCTTGAGAAAAAGATAAAGGATTCTGTTGAAGTTGAAGTTTATTATCGGAAAAACTCAATATTGGATCGATTTCTCCCTTGCAAAATTTCTTTTATTTTGGAATTTGAGGGGCTGAAACTTTTTGGATTTTGGTTGATTTTTTTTTTGATTTTTTTTGATTTTTTTTTCTTCTTTGGTCCTTTATTTATTTATGTATTTATTTTTTATAATCTTATTCTTGTTGTTATTCTTTTTATTATTTTGGAACCCTTATCATTTTGAAAGAGAGAGAAAAAATGACAATTAATAATTAATTCAATAATAAACCATTTCAATTAATTAATTAATTAATTCAATAAACAAATTATTTCAAATTAGAAAACAGAAAAAAAAAAAAGATTTAGAAATATGCTCGTTTTTGGTGTTCTTCTCTTTTGTCTACTGTTTCAACTTGGTTTTTTTTTTGTTCATTCTATTCTATTTATTATTTTGATAGTTTTCTAACAATAAAAAAAACAAACTTGAAATTTGGATTTTTTTTTTTTTTTGAAATAAATAAATAAATAGGTCAGAATGCAATAGACGAGAATGATCAAAAAATCATAATGGATTGGTACAACTCATTAGAATCAGTCGAAAGTGGTTTGAATTGGGCTGGGATAACTGATTTGTGTCAAGATGCTCCTTCTCAAGTTACTTGTGATAATTCAAATCCCAAAAGAGTTTTTCAATTGTATTCTTTTCTTTTTCTTTTCTTTTTCTTTTCTTTTTTATTTTTTTTTTTATTTTTTTTCTTTTTTGTTTTTCTTTTTGTAAAGCGATTTTTAAAATATAGAGACCTTAGTAATAAGGAATTGAATGGTACAATTTCAATAGAATTTGGAAACTTGACAAAATTAGCAGGATTGTAAAAAATATTTGAATATTGATTTTTCATGGAATACTTATTTTTGTTATCATGTATTTGAAATTCAATTGAATAGACTTCTTTTCAATAATAAACTGAATGGACCAATTCCAACCGAATTAGGAAACTTGACAAGATTAACACAATTGTAAAAATATTTATTTTTAATATTTTTTATTTTTTCATTGATTAAATTGTAAATTGTCCTGTTTTTCATGATATATTAAATTCATTGAATAGATATCTCTCCAATAATCAACTCACAGGTACAATTCCAACCGAGCTTGGAAACTTAAATCAACTAACAAACCTGTAAATTTCATTTATTGAATAAACTATTTTGTTATCATTATATATTAAACTTATTGAATTAGAATTCTCAACAATAATCAACTGAATGGAAATATCCCAACCCAACTTGGAAATTTAAAACAACTAGCACTACTGTAAATATTTATTTTTAATGAATACTTTTAGTAGTTTGTTGGATGATATTAAATTCATTGAATAGATATCTCAACAACAATCAACTTACAGGGACAATTCCAAATACATTACAATTACAAAATATATATGTCGTGTAGGCCTTTCTTTTCTTTTCTTTTCTTTTTTCTTTTCTTTTTTTTTAAAATGGTAAAATCTTTGTATCTGATTTATTTTATCAACTATTAAAATTTTCAATTTCAAAAAAAAATTTTTGCTTCAAATTTGATAGACAACTTGCAAGTAATTACTGGGATTGTCCAATACTTCTCTACTCGGCCCAATTCTATTTTGATTACACTACTGTAAACAATCAATGCAGTAAGATCAACTTGATTTTGATGGAAAAAAAATAAATAAAATAAAAAATAAAAAGAAGCAAGTTGTGAACCAGATCCATGTTTAAATGGAGGACAATGTTCAACAAGATTGAATGGAAATTATCACTGTGAATGTTTACCTGGTTATATTGGAGTCAATTGTACAATTGGTTGAGTTTTTTTTTTTTATTCTTGAAATAAACAAATAAAAAAAATTAAACAAATAAAAAAAACGAAATAGGTGTAAATTGTGGACCTATTTTTAATGAGAGTAATTCAAAATGGAATGAAACGATTGCAGATGGACAAACTATAAATGGTGAATGTTTAAATGGATTTAATGGATCAGTTTCCAGATCATGTCTTCAAAATGATACAATTGGGATTTGGGATTCTATTTCTGGTTCTTGTGATGGTATCCTTTTCCTTTTTAATTTTTTATTACTTTGGGATTCTAAAAATCAATTTTTTTTTTTATTTATAATTTTGAATTATAGATATTGATGAATGTTTGATTAATAATGGAGAATGTGATGTTAATGCAAAATGTGAAAATACTCAAGGAAGCTTTTCATGTTCATGTCATCAAGATTATTTTGGAGATGGATTCCATTGTACCAAAACAAATATTACCTCTTGTATGATTTTCTTCTGTTCTCTTTCTCTTTCTCTCCCTTTTCATTTTATTATTTTCCTCTTTCTCTCTCTTTTTTTCTTTCTCCTTGCAATAATAATAAAATAAAATTTTTAATCAATCACAGCTACAGCAATTCCAACAACAACAACAACCACAACAACCACAATCACTACAGTCCTACCAACTCCAACAACAACAACAACAGCCACCACTTCAACAATTCTCCCGACTTCAACCACTACAGCAATTACAACAACAACCACTACAGTCCTACCAACTCTAACAACTACTACTACAGCAAATCCAACAACCACAACAATCACGACTATCTTACCAACTCCAACAACAATAACAACAACAACAACCACAACAGTTCTACCAACAACAACAACTACTACTATCACCACTTCAACAGTTCTCCCAACTTCAACTATTACTACATCAAATCCAACAACCACAACAACAATCACGACTATCCTACCAACTCCAACAACAACAACCACAATCACAACAGTTCTCCCGACTTCAACCACAACCACAACAACAACTCCAACAACTACAGCCCTACCAACTCTAACAACTACTACTACAGCAAATCCAACAACCACAACAACAATCACGACTACCCTACCAACTCCAACTTGTACGACTTTCACTTTTTCTTTCTCTCCTTAAAAAAATAATCTATTCTTCTTTCGAATAGATATATGTGAACAATCAGGACTTCGAGGAATTTATTTCCCAGTTGATTTATCAGGTATAAGAGAAGGGACTGAAACATTCCTTGAAAGAGCCGAAAATATTGATCACTTTTTTGATTATATTTATCCTCCAGTTGGTTCTCCTCATGACAAATCTCAGTAACATCTTTTTTTTTCTCTTTCTTTTTTTCATCATTTTTATTTTAATTGGAAAAAAACAATCATAATAATGAATAGATATGGAATTGAATGGAGAGGAAATATAACATTTCCAAAAGCAGAAAAATATACAATTTATGTTTATGCAGATGATGGAGTTAGAATTAAAATGGATAATATTTTAGTTGTTAATAGTTATAAACCACAAATT
>Ga0209960_1001683_pt1 | contig 26806 bp, 18 predicted proteins | sample ThiBiot_500_plan_2_FD_183947 | JGI IMG/M metagenome (GOLD analysis project Ga0209960, IMG submission 183947) | Wastewater bioreactor microbial communities from Cape Town, South Africa - Thiocy_expt_500_plan (SPAdes) | ecosystem: Engineered > Bioreactor > Thiocyanate-remediating >...
GCATTTGCCCATGCCACACAGCGTCACGCTGATCCACACCATTGCTGCCGCCTTGGGCTTGGCGCTGGTGCTGGGCTTTCTGGCCGCCCGTTTGCGGCTGCCAGCCCTGGTGGGGTATTTGCTGGCGGGGGTGGCGATTGGCCCGTTCACTCCTGGTTTTGTTGCCGATGCAGCCCTGGCCAGCCAGCTGGCGGAGATCGGCGTGATGCTGCTGATGTTTGGCGTAGGGCTGCATTTTTCTTGGGGCGACCTTCTGGCGGTGCGCAAGATTGCCGTGCCGGGCGCCGTGGTGCAGATGATGGTTGCGACGTCGCTCGGTATGGCGTTGGCCCTGTGGTGGGGCTGGGGCATGGGGGGGGCCCTGGTGTTTGGTCTGGCGCTGTCGGTGGCCAGCACGGTGGTGCTGCTGCGTGCGCTGGAGACGCTGGGGATTCTGGACAGCTACACCGGACGCATTGCGGTGGGGTGGCTGGTGGTGGAGGACCTGGCCATGGTGCTGGTGCTGGTGCTGCTACCACCGCTGGGGGGATGGCTGGGAGGCGGCTCCGGGGCCGACCTGGATGCCGCGCAGCTCTGGCGCACGCTCGGGTGGACGCTGCTGCAGGTGGGCGGGTTTGTGGCGCTGATGCTGCTGGTGGGGCGCAGGTTGTTTCCTTGGCTGTTGTGGCAAGTGGCGCGCACCGGGTCGCGTGAACTGTTCACGCTGTGTGTGGTGGCCGCGGCGGTGGGCATTGCGTTTGGCTCGGCAGCACTGTTTGGCGTCTCATTTGCGCTCGGGGCCTTCTTTGCAGGCATGGTGATGCGGGAGTCCGAGTTCAGCCACCGCGCTGCGCACGAATCGCTGCCGCTGCGCGATGCGTTTGCTGTGCTTTTTTTCGTGTCCGTCGGCATGCTGTTCAACCCGGCGGTCTTGTGGGAGCGTCCGCTGCAGGTGCTGGCGGTGGTTGCCATCATCATGCTGGGCAAGACCGTGGCCGCAGCGGGTCTGGTGCTGGCGTTCCGGTATCCGCTCAACACGGCGCTCACTGTGTCGGCCAGTCTGGCGCAGATCGGGGAGTTTTCGTTCATTCTGGTCGCACTGGGGTCTTCATTGGGCCTGTTGCCGCCGGAAGGGGCCAGCCTGGTGCTGGCGGGCGCTTTGTTCTCCATGGCGCTCAACCCGTTGTTGTTCCGTGCCATTGCACCGTTGCAAGATTGGCTGCGTGCCCGGTCCGCGTGGGCCAGACGGCTGGAGCAGCGTGATGACCCCCTGGCTGAGCTACCCACGACCACCGATTCGCGCTACCTCGCGCGGCAGGTGGTGCTGGTTGGCTATGGCCGGGTGGGGCGGCGCGTGGCGGCGACGCTGGCGGCCAACGATATTCCGTTTGTGGTGGCCGAGCAGAATCGGGAGCTGGTGGAGGCCTTGCGTGCCGACGGCGTGGCCGCCGTGTTTGGCGACGCAGTGGAGCCCGCCGTGCTGATCCAGGCGCACATCGCGCGGGCCGCGATGCTGGTGGTGGCCACCCCGGACGCATTGCAGGTGCGCCAGATGATCGAGACCGCGCAGACCTTGAACCCGGGCGTGGACATCGTGGTGCGCAGCCACAATGAGGACGAGGCCCAACGACTAGTGCAGGAATGCAGCCACGCCCAGGTGTTCCTGGCAGAAGATGCCTTGGCGCAGGCCATGACCCGCCACGTGCTGGAGCGTGCCCGGGAACGACAGTCCCGCGCCACGCGACCTGCGCCACTGCACGGATCGGCATGATTTGAGGAAAATCTGCCGGTTGCGCTAGAAAAATATGCCTGAGCAGCTATCTGATTGATAGCAAAGTGGGGACAGCCCCGGGGGGGGGCTCAGCCTCCGGACGGCGTATTCACGGAGTGCCCCATCTACTCCCGTTTGAGCAACAGACCCCAGTCTCACGCCCTTAACAGGTCTGCCTCAGGCGAGGGTCAATCCGTTTCTTCAAACACCAGAGAGGGCACAGCCATCACGCGTGCGCTCTGGCCCAGTTCCTGTATCAGGTGGTTGGCAAAGTAGCTGTTTTGCGTGTCGGGCTCCAGCGCAGCCACGGCCAGGTTGGCACGCGGCTGATTCAGCGGCACATAGAAGCTGCCAGCGGGCGCGTCGATGGCGCTGCGCAGTGTGGACACCTGCACGCGAACGATGTCGCCGCTGCCAGCAATGGTGCCGATCACATCCTGGCGGTTGCCGGCTTCGCGCGCGGTTTCGCGGTAGCTCTCGGCCAGCACGGAGCCAGGCTCTGCCACCCGCATGACCTGGATGCCCAGTTGGCGCAGGCGTTCCACGGCCGCGCTGGCATCCGCCGACAGCCAGTAACCGCAGGGCCGCGCACGCACCTTGGTGTTGCGCAGCGTCAGGGATGAGTTCCAGTCCACGCGAATACTGCGGTCTGCGCCCGTCTCGGGGTCCAGAAAGTCCAGGTCGCGCTGGGTGGGGGTGGCCTCGGCCTCGATGACCACCTGGTCACGGCAGGCCAGGGCACTCACGTCGCGAGCCACGAACGAGCGCACCTGCTCCAGGTTGGCGGCGCGTTCAGCGGTGGTACGCAGGGCGCTGGTGATGGCAGTGACCTGCGCATGCACGCGGCGCTGGATGTGCATGCGGCCAATGCCCACGCCACGGGTCTCGATCAGCAGGCTGACCGTGTTCTTCAGGCCGTGGACGTTGCGCCCCGTGTCGGGCTGGGTGCCGCCCATGGAGATGCGCTTGTCCTGCAGGTTGGTCGAGGTGGTGTAGTACCAGTCACTCGTCAGGCCCTGGGCCTTGAGAGCGGCCACCATGGGCTGGTGAAACCACTCCTGCGACGCCTTGGTGAGGAACTCGGGGTAGTTGGCGGTGGTGGTGTATTGCAGCAGCGCGTCGTAGCGCTGGATGGCGTTGAACTTCTGCAGATAGCGGCCCACCACGGTGTATTCGTGGGCGTCCACGACGAGGATGGGGCGGTAGTCGTTGATGACCTGCGCCAGGGCGCGGGCCTCGGGGGTATTGAGCAACAGGTGGTCGCGGTTCATGTCCACGCCGTTGGCAGTAACGCGCGTGCCCACCTCGGCGCCATCCGGGTTGGCGCGGGGCACCACCACCACGTTGATGCGGTCCAGCAGCGGTTCGAGCAGGCCCTGGGCCAGTTCGCGGCTGATGACCAGCAGGGCTTCACTGCCGGCAGGTTCGTCGCCATGCTGCTGCCCGATCAGCACGACCGTAGGGCGGCCACTTTTGTCCAGGCTGGCTGGGTCTGTGCCGGCGGCACGGGTGACCAGCAGGCCCTGGATGGGCTCGCCGCGCTGCGAGGTGCCGATCTGCAGCAGCTGGGTGCGCGTGCTGCCACGGGGCGCGCTGTCGCTCAGGCTGCGCAGCCATTGGCCCACCTCTGCATTGGTCGTGAAGGCCCTGCGGTCGGCACCCAGGCCGGGGGTGCTGTAGACCACTGACGGGTTGGGGAACCGTGCGGCCACTGCCTCGCCATAGGGTGGCGCCATGGGCGCTTCGTCGCGCACCAGAAGCGGTGCGGACTGGGGCAGGGGACTGGACACCACGGCGGCGCGCTGCGGTGGCACCTGCGCGGGTGTCTGTTGTCCCAGCGGCGCGGGAACAACAGTGCCTTGCTGGACGCGCGGCAGGGGCGCGGGGGCACTGCGCTGTTGGGCGGTTGGTGTGGAGGGCCAGGGCGGCAGCGGGGTGCTGCCGCAGGCTGTCAGCAGCAGCGCTGCCAGCGTAGCCGGGGCGGCCCAGCGCGTGATCCGTGGTTCAGGGCGTGAAAGCGGGGTGGCATCGGCGCGGCCGCGCTGGAATGTGTGCTGGGTCATTGTGTGGGCTGCCAGAGAGAGCCCCGGACGTGGGGCGAGTAGGGCGCTTTGTACGTGGATGTTACCTGCGCGCACCCGCCTCTCCTTGTCAGCGTACATCCCGTTGCAAACGTGTGGCGGCTTGGGCTGTCGCGGTGATCAGCGAGGGATGTTGCTGGGTGCAGTGGCGTCAGTGGGCGAAGGGGATGCGCTCTGAGCCGGAGGCGGACTGGGCAACTTCAGCCGTAACAGGGCGCGCACAAAGCCGTGGTCCGAGCGCGTGCGGTCGCGTCCTTCATGCAGGTGGTCATTGAAATAATCCACCCGGCGCACATCACCCACGCTGTTGCGCCCGTTGGGCAGGAACTCCTCGCTGACCAGGATCTGGTCCAGCACATAGGGGGCGCCCTGGTGGATGTGGGAGTAGGCCACGTCCTTTTTCAAGGCGAAATCTCCCTGCAGGTCGTACGCATTGAACAGGGCCACATCGCGGGCCGTCCGGTCGTAGGCAATGTCGTTGGTGGCGCAGATCAGTTGCGTGGTGACGCTGTCGGGGGTGTCGTTGAAGTCGCCCAGGACCACCAGGGGCACGCTGGTGCGGTGCAGCAGGTCGATCACCAGGCAACGCAGGGCCATGGCCTCGGCGCCACGCATGATCAGTGAGCGCAGTGAGGCCAGTGCGACCACCTTGCGGTCGTCCCGGTCCTCGGTGGGCTGGCCCAGGGCATCCTGCAGAAACTTGGGGCGCTTCGATTTGAGGTGGGCGGTGAGGACGTTGAGGGTCTGGCCATGCTTCATCCGCAAGGTGGCCACAAGGGGCGGACGCTCAAAGCGCGTGTGTTGGCCAATGCCGGGCACGTCCACCTGAAAACCCGGGGGGAAGTCGGCGAAGGACTGCACAGCCTCGACCTTGAGTCGGGTGGCCAGGCCCACCCGGGGTGTGCCCTGCGCACCTTGCTGGGTGTCGTTGTTCTCGGCTCCAGGTACGGCGACGAAGTCGTAGCGCATGCCGCCCCGCCCCAGTGCTCCCTTGAAAGCCGCATCGTCCCAGACCTCCTGCACGGCCAGCACGTCGGCGTTCAGTGCCCGAAAGCGCTCCCCCAGCCAGGTGATCTTGCGCTCAAACTCGGTCTGGCTGTACGGGTCCTGGTTCTCGTAGAACAGGCGACCCGGGTTGGCCAGGTTGAGCACATTGCAGGTGGCCACCATCAGGGTGTCCAGCGGTTGGGGGAATTCGGTGGGGCGCATGGAGGGCGGGCAGCGTCGTTGTGGTCACAGGGCTGCAGCCGCCTGTCAGCGAGGCTGCAGCGCACGGCCGGACAGCACTTGCAGGCCGGGCCGGCCCGACTGTACGGCATGGACCAGCGCCCGGGCCACATCGGCGCCCGGGCGGGCGCGGTAGTTGGCGGGCAGGAGAGGGTTCAGCCACTGAAACAGCTTGAGCGACAGCGATTCGGCGGGCCGGTGGGCCTGCTGCAGCGCCCGGCGCTCGCCCATGAGCAGGGAGGGGCGCGCGATGACCAGGGTCTCGAAACCCAGCTGCTGCAGGTCGCGCTCTACCTCGCCTTTGACGCGGTTGTAAAAAATGCGCGACTGCGCGTTGGCACCCATGGCGGTGACAACTCCGCAACGGGTCGCGCCGGCCGCACGCGCAGCGCGGGCCGTGGCCATCACGGCGTCATAGTCCACCGCGCGGAACGCGCTTTGGCTGCCTGCTGCAGCCATGGTGGTGCCCAGGGTGATGTAGACGTCATCCACCGGGGGCAAAGCAGGCATCGCCGCAAAATCCACCGCATGCAGTTGCAGGCGGGGACGGGTCAGCGCGGGGGCTCGCCGCCCCTTGGCATGCAGCACATGGACCGTGTTGCCCGAGGTCTCGGGCGCGCCCGCTGCGGGGGCAGAAGGCGCCTTGCGTGACTCAGCGGTTAAAAGAGCCGCGAGGACCGCCTGGCCCACGAGACCCGTTGCCCCGGCCACCACCGCCACCCGCGCCCGATCCGCCGCCATAGCCACCACCTCCAGAGTTGCGATACCCACCGCCACCACCACGGCGACCGCGTTCAGCCATGCTGTCCACGCTGGTGCGCATGGGGTCGGGCTGACCGCCCGCACCATGGCCCGAGCTGCGATGGCCTGGGTTGCTGTGACCCAGGTGGGTGCCCAGGTGCGCATTGGCGCGGGGGGGTTGTGCGTCATCGTAGCGATGGCCGCCACCGCCCTCTGGGCGTGGGCCCCGGCTGCGTGCTGGTGCCTGGGATGCGCCGTCACGCGGGCCGCCGCGACCACCGCCTTGTCCGCCACGGCCGCCGCCGGCCGGGCCCTGGGCGTTGCGGGGCGCGCCGCCGCCGGAGCGGCCACCGCCGCCATTGCCAGCACGAGGGCCGCGCTCGCCGCCGCCACCCTGGCCGCCGCCTTGGCTGGCCTTGTTGGTGCGGATGCGTTCCATCATTTCGGTACGGGCGGCCTTGGCGGCAGCCTGCATCACGTCGCGGCTCGGGGGCTTGCCTGCGCCGCCCCAGATGGTCTGGCGGCCCATGGCAATGGGCTCGGCCTTTTCGCCGGGTTCGGGCCCAAAACCTTCAATGACTTGCACGGGGATCTGCTGCTTGGTGAAGCGCTCGATGTCCATCATGAAGCCTTCTTCGTCCATGCAGACCAGGCTCACGGCCTCGCCGGTAGCGCCAGCACGGCCCGTGCGGCCAATGCGGTGCACGTAGTCTTCAGGGACGTTGGGGATTTCGTAGTTGACGACGTGCGGCAGGTCATCAATGTCGATGCCGCGCGCAGCGATATCGGTGGCCACCAGGGCGCGGATCTCGCCGCTCTTGAAGCCTGCCAAGGCCTGCGTGCGGGCGCTCTGGCTCTTGTTGCCGTGCAGTGCCATCGCCTGCACACCGTTCTTGGTCAGGAACTCGGCCACGTTGTTGGCGCCGAACTTGGTGCGCGTGAACACCAGCACCTGGCTCCAGTTGTGCTGCTGGATGATGTGCAGCAGCACCTGCTTTTTCTTGCCGCGGCCCACGGGGTGAATCACCTGCGAGATGCGCTGCACCGTGGTGTTGCGCGGGGTGACCTGAATGCTCTGGGGGTTCTTGAGCAGGGTGTTGGCCAACTCGCGGATCTCATCGCTGAAAGTGGCCGAGAACAGCAGACTTTGCTTGTCCTTGGGCACCAGGGCCAGCACCTTCTTCACGTCATGGATGAAGCCCATGTCCAGCATGCGGTCGGCTTCGTCCAGCACCAGCACTTCTACCGTGGACAGGTCCAGAAAGCCCTGTTGCTGCAGGTCCAGCAGGCGGCCGGGGGTGGCCACCAGGATGTCCACGCCACGCTTGATGCGGTCGATCTGCGGGTTCATGCCCACGCCGCCGAAGACCACCGTGGAGTTGATGTCCAAGTACTTGCCGTATTCGCGCACAGACTCTTCGACCTGGGCGGCGAGTTCGCGGGTGGGGGTCAGCACCAGGGCGCGGATGCCCTTGCCACCAAACTTGTTCTTGGGTGCCGTGCCTTGCGAGAGGCGGTGCAGCATGGGCAGGGTGAACGCGGCGGTCTTGCCGGTGCCAGTCTGCGCGCCGGCCAGAAGGTCGTGGCCTTCCAGAACAGCGGGAATGGCCTGGGCCTGAATGGGCGTGGGGGTTTCATAGCCCGTTTCGTGCACGGCCTTCAGGATGGCAGGAGCCAGGTTCAGTTCGTCAAATGTCATGTCATTGGATGCGCCCGTCCGGGGCGCTGGGTATCCGCCTGTCGTGCAACCGGGAGGTTGCCGAGCCAGTCTCAGGCTGATGAGGTTCAGGATTGGGAGCCCGGAAGCGTGGCTTCCTTCGTCCCCAGCAGTGTGCTGATGTGGCGGGCAACTGGAGCCCACAACGGGGGTATTGTCGCATGGACCGATAATCCAGGGTTTGAGAGCGCGTTCGGTGCCTTTTTGGATTGCTCCAAATGGTCCTCCAAACCCGCTCGGATGCAGACTTCCTGCCCACTTTCGCAAGCTAGAACCCTCCATGGCCCAATACGTTTATTCGATGAATCGCGTCTCCAAGACCGTGCCGCCCAAGCGGCAGATCTTGAAGGACATCTCCCTGAGCTTTTTCCCGGGCGCCAAGATCGGCGTGCTGGGCCTGAACGGCTCGGGCAAATCCACGCTGCTGAAGATCATGGCGGGCGTGGACAAGGAGATCGAGGGCGAGGCCATCCCGATGCCGGGCATCAAGATCGGCTACCTGCCCCAGGAACCGCAGCTCAACAACGAGCACACGGTGCGCGAAAGCGTGGAAGAGGCCATGGGCGAAGTGTTTGCCGCCAAGGCCAAGCTCGAAGAGGTGTATGCCGCCTACGCCGAGCCCGATGCCGACTTTGACGCCCTTGCTGCAGAGCAGGCCCGCCTGGAAGCCATCATCGCCACGGCCGGCACAGACTCCGAGCACCAGCTCGAAATCGCGGCCGACGCACTGCGCCTGCCCCCATGGGATGCAAAGGTCGGCCTGCTCTCGGGGGGCGAAAAGCGCCGCATCGCACTGTGCCGCCTGCTGCTGTCCAAGCCAGACATGCTGCTGCTGGACGAGCCTACCAACCACTTGGACGCCGAGTCGGTCGACTGGCTGGAGCAGTTCCTGCACCGCTTCCCGGGCACCGTGGTGGCTATCACCCACGATCGCTACTTCCTGGACAACGCCGCCGAGTGGATTCTGGAACTGGACCGGGGCTACGGCATTCCGTACAAGGGCAACTACAGCACCTGGCTGGACCAGAAGCAGGCCCGCCTGGAGTCCGAGCAAAAGGGCGAAGAGGCCCGTGCCAAGGCCCTGAAGAAGGAACTGGAGTGGGTGCGCCAGAATGCCAAGGGCCGCCAAGCCAAGAGCAAGGCGCGTATCGCACGCTTCGAGGAACTGAGCGATTACGAATACCAAAAGCGCAACGAAACGCAGGAAATCTTCATTCCTGTGGCCGAGCGCCTGGGCACGCAGGTCATCGAGTTCAAGAATGTCACCAAGTCGTTTGGTGACCGCGTGCTCATCGACAACCTGTCCATGAACATTCCGGCCGGCGCCATCGTCGGCATCATCGGCCCCAACGGTGCCGGTAAATCGACGCTGTTCAAGCTCATCGCGGGCCGCGAACAGCCGGACAGCGGCGAGGTCGTGATCGGCTCGACCGTGAAGATGGCCTTTGTGGACCAGCACCGTGATGCCCTGTCGGACGACAAGACCGTGTGGGAAGACATCTCCGGCGGCCTGGATATGATCAATATCGGCAAGTTCACCATGGCCAGCCGTGCCTACGCGGGGCGCTTCAACTTCAACGGCGGCGACCAGCAAAAGAAGGTGGGCATGCTGTCGGGCGGTGAGCGCGGCCGACTGCACCTGGCCAAGACGCTGATCGCAGGCGGCAACGTGCTGCTGCTGGACGAACCCTCGAACGACCTGGACGTGGAAACGCTGCGCGCGCTGGAAGACGCTTTGCTTGAATACGCGGGCACAGTGTTGGTTATCAGCCACGATCGCTGGTTCCTGGACCGTATTGCCACGCACATCCTGGCCGCCGAAGGTGACAGCCAGTGGACGTTCTTTGACGGCAATTACCAGGAGTACGAGGCCGACAAGAAGAAGCGACTCGGTGAAGAGGGTGCGAAGCCCAAGCGGATGCGTTTCAAGGCCCTCAAATAAAGGCCGAGGTCAAGTAGGATTGCATCTGGAAACCTCTTGCCCGATTCCTCCCTCCCACCATGTCCCTGCCCGCATCGCGTCTGAGAACCGTTTTCCGCGCCTGCGTCGTCAACGCCGTTCGCGGGGGCGAGGCCCTGATGGGGCAGCTCGTCAAGGTCACCCAGAGTGCCTTGACCAGTGAGGAATCGGGTAGCCGCAACATCCAGCAGCGCAATTTGCTCAGCGATGCGCTGCGCCTGCTCAACGAGCATGAAGCAGCGCTGGTCAAGGGCTATCCCATGGCCCTGCTCGAAATCTTTGCCGAAGGCCCTGCGGTCGCCAAGGGGCGCAGTTCGGCCGACGACACCGGCATGGACTTTGGCGAGCTTTCGCTCATGGACGAAAGCGAGATGCAGGCCCAGGTGGAGCTATCCAAGGCCCAGCAGTCTGCGCTCCATGCCACGGACGCCGTGCTGGCAGAACTCAACACCCTGGTGAGCGCTGCCCAAGGTTTGCGCAGTGTGCAGCCTGAACGCAATCCGCTGCGGCCCGAGAGCTACATCCGCGCGCTGCAGCAGGTGGTGGGTGAGACCGGCGTTTCCGCAGAGGTCCGCCAGCTGTGGATGCAGCACATGCGCGACCTGCTGGGCAAACTGCTGGCCGAGGAATACAAAAAAACCGCCCAGAGCTTGCGCGAGCATGGCGTGCAGCCGGTGGGCTATGCGGTGCTCGGCACGCCTTCGGGCGGCGGACGCGGCGCAGGCCCCGGCACCGGTTACGGCGGGTCTGGCTACGGTGGCCCCGGCACGGGGTACGGGGGCGGTTATTCGGGCTACGGCCCTTCGATGAATGCGCCCATGGGCGACTATGGCAACACCGGCTACGGGCGTGGCATGGGCCCCAGCACGGGCTGGAGCGGCGAGTCGCAGCAAGGTGCCATGGTGCCCATGCCTGTGGATGCTGCCGAAGAGGCGCTGCTCACCGTCGGCATCCTGCGTCAGATGCTGGCGGGGGGCGATCCCTTTGCCCCTCCTCCGGTCTATGGAGCCGTGCCGGCTCAGGCGGTGGTGGTGCCCAGCGGTGCGGGTCAGCCGGGTTGGGTGGACCCCCGTGCGGGAGCCGTCAGCGCCCAGTCATCGCTGGCCGGGGGCTACTACCCGTCGGGTGCGGCTGCTGAAGCGATTGAAGACATGGCCCAGCTGGAGCGGCTGGTGGGCCGACTGGCCGGGGGCGGCACAGTCAGCCAGCCCGGGTCCTTGCCCGTGCCTTTGGCCGGCTGGCGGGGGCCTGGCGTGGCACCGGTGGTCTATGCCGCCGTGCCCATGGAGGCCGCAACCCAGTCCACCGCCATGGCGGTGGAGGTGGTGGGGCGCATGATGGCCAACATCGCGCAGGACGCCCGCTTGTTGCCTCCCGTGCAGCAGGCGGTCAAGAGCCTGGAGCCCGCGCTCAAGCAACTGGTGCACCACGACGGACGGTTTTTTACCGACAGCAATCACCCTGCACGCCGCCTGCTCGACGAGCTGACGCAACGCAGCCTGGCATTCACTGCAGAGACGGAGCCTGGTTTCAGTCGTTTCATGCGGCTGGTGACGGAGGCGGTGGGCCACCTGTCCGCCCATGAGGTCAAGGATGCGGGGCCCTTTGACACTGTGCTCAAGGCGCTGCAGTCGGCCTGGGACACCCAGGAACAAAAGATCAAGGCCCATCAGGAGGCCGAACAGAAAGCCAAATTGCAGGCCGAGCAGCGCGAATTGCTGGCCGAGAAGATCGCAGCCGATATTCGCAAACTGCCCGATGTGGACAAAGTGCCGTCGGACGTGCTGGATTTTGCGGCAGGCCCCTGGGCTGACGTGGTGGCGCTGGCGCAGGTGATGCGCGGTGACGATAGCCAGGACGATGACCCCAGCGGTTACCTGGCGCTGGTCCCGGTGCTGCTGTGGACGGCGCAGCCGGACCTTACCCGCCAGGAGACGGACCGCCTCAACGAGGCCATCCCTGGCCTGCTGGCCAAACTGCGCAAAGGGCTCAAGACCATCAACTACCCAGCGGTGCAGACCAGTGCTTTCTTGCAGCGGCTGGTGGCGTTACACCAGGCTGCTTTTGAAAAGCCGGCGCCAGCCGCCCCCGCACCGGCCCCTGCGGCCGAGCCCGAAGCGGTCTCCGAGGTGGCAGAACTGGCTGAACCGCCCGAGGCTTCCGCTCCTGCCCCGCAGGACAGCGCTCAGACCCCGCTGGACACCCCCGACCCTTATGCTGACTTTGTCATCGGGGCGTGGGTGGAACTGGTGACCAATGGCCGGGTGGTGCGCACCCAGCTTACGTGGGCCAGCCCGCATGGCACCCTGTTTTTGTTCACTGCGCCCGATGCCAGCACCCAGTCCATGACCCGCCGCATGCGCGACAAGCTGGCGGCTGAAGGCTCGCTGCGCGTGGTGCCGGCCCAGCTGCCCAAACCCGCCAAGCCTGCGGCCCGCGCTTTGGGCGTTACAGAGACGGGTGGAGCAGACCGCAAGTCGTCTGAGGGTCGTACGGGCTCCAGCTCCCGAATGGCGCCGCTGTCCAAGTCCGCGCCTCTGGCCCCGGCTTCGGGTGCCAAGACCCCCAAGAATCGCTGAGCGGAAAGACACCTGCGCTGCGGGTGGCTCTTTGAGTGCTGCCAGCGGCCCTGTGCCACTGGCCACTGAAGCCTGGGTCAATGCCCAGTTCCTGCTGCGCTCCCTGTTCCCTTCATGCTGTTTTCAGTCATCCCCTCGCCCGGAGTGCTGTGGTCAGCCGATCCGCCAGCCCCTCCCGACGCGCGCAGCAGCTTTTTGCGCACCAGGTGGATGTGGTTGCGCAGGGCATACAGCTCGTCCGCATACGACAAAGGCACGCTCACCTTTTCGGCCTGGGCTTCCAGGCTGTCCAGGGTGCGCAGCAGGCTTGCAGGGTCGCTCTTGCCCATCTCCAGGTCGTTCTCGATCTCGCGCAGGCGGCCATACCAGCGGAATACCCGTGATCGCACCCGGAACTGGTAGAGCGGCGGGACGATGCGCGACAGCGGCAGCATGATGGCCAGCAAGATGCCCAGCACCAGCCACATGCGCTCAATCAGGTTGGCCAGCCAGAAGGGCAGGTAGCGTTGCAGCATGGGCACCGGCTCGTTCATGGCCCGGTCACCCTCCTTGGCGATCGGCAGCTCGCTGCCGCGCGTGTTCGGAAACTCCCGCGCCCGGTTGAACCAGCCTGCGCCGCTGTGCAGCTTTTGGGCGTTCTGGGCAAACAGGGTGAGCAAGGCGGGGTGAGTACCGTCGCGCGCCAGCAAAGACGTGGTGGTGGCCACGAGCCGGACATCGCGCTGGGGCACGTTGGCCGCAAGGTCCACCACCCCCCGTGGCAAGGTCACGGGGGTGAGGAACGGAAACCGCCGCGCGTAAGCCTCGTGCTGCGCAAAATCCAGCAGTTGCACACCAGGTGTCTGCAGCAGCATCTGCACCATCAGCGATTCGGGCGCCGAGGCAAATACCAGGGCATCGAGCCGGCCGGCGAGGAACTCCACCGTGGCAGGCGTCTGCTCCAGCCTCGACAGCTTGACCGACACCGGCTCCACCTTGTTGGCCTGCAACAGGCGCTCGATCAGCGTGGGAACGCCGCTGCCCTCCGACCCCACATTGACCCGCCAGCCGCGCAGCTGCCGCAGGCTATCAAGCCGGGGGGCGTTGTGCATGCGCTCTGCTGCATCGGTGCGGTAGAAAAGCCACAGCGGCTCCACAAACAGGCTGCCCAGGGACACGAGGTTGTCCGGGTCATCGGGCTGCAGCTCAGCCGTACCGCCCTGCACAAAGGCCACGTCAGCCTGGCCGTCCCTCAGCAGCTGCAGGTTGTGCGACGAGCCCTCGCTGGGCAGCAGTACCACATCAATCCCGTCGACAGCCAGTGCCTTCTGGTAGCGCTTGCCAAACTCTTCATAGGCACTTTGGGCAGGGCCGGTGGCCAGGGTCACCGTCTTGGGGGGATTGGGGTTGAGCCACCAATAGGCCAGCACCAGCAGCCCGACCGCCAAGAAGGCGAGGGGGCCCGCCGACACAATCAGATCGCGCAGGGTGAGAAAGGTGTTGCGAAAGGCCTGGGGCATGGGGGATGGACCAACGGAGCGAAAACAGGGCGAGAGTGGCGCTTCGGCCAACCGGGATGGGCCGACCGCGCAACAGGGTCGTTCCGGATCCCTGTCGCGCGATCAGCAAGCCGGTGGATTATCCGGGCAGGAGCTACAGCGCCGCGTATCAGCACTTGTCTTTACGCCCCAGGAGTCGCCCCGGCCTGGAATACCTGGGGCGTTGAAATTGCCAGCCGGGTCGCTTACTGCGGCAAGCGCCTGCGCTGGCGCTCGTAGGCCATGCATTCCTGCAGCGAGAGCAAATCGTTCTGGTCCACATCTGCCGCTTCGAAGTAGGCCATGCGGGCCTGCACCACCTCGGTGAACGACAGCTTTCCGTCCCCATCCTTGTCAGCTGCAGCCAGCCGCCTCAGCTGGCCTTTGCCAATGCGGGGCAACTGGCTGAGGTGGGCGAGATGGACGTAGCCCTCTGCATCGGGCCCCAGGCTGTGCCAGCCCTGCACGATGTCCTGGTGAAACTCGTCCAGCGACACGTTGCCGTCGTGGTTGAGATCGGCTGCCGAGCAGATGGCTTGCAGCCTGTGGGTGAGGGTTGGGGCCACCGGTTTGTGGGCCTTGGCAGGGCGGGGTGGCGTGGTGGGTGACGATACCGCCGTGTCGGCTGCGTTGGCTGTGTGGGCCGCCAGTGCTAGCACGAGGGAGCAGGCGCTTGCAGAGATCCGTTGTAGATTTTTTTGCATGGGGGCTCCTTACCACCACCAGCGTTGGCTGGGGCTGCGGTTGCAGGGCCACACCATCGTGTGCGCCCCGGGGCGGACCTGGCCGGCGTCCACATCCAGGCATTTGCCGGTGAGCTGGCTCACGATCTGCCCACCCCGGGTGAACCAGCTCTGGCTGCGCGAGCCCGAGCAGGACCACAGCACCACCCGAGCGCCATCCCGTGGGTCACCACGGTCCACATCGACGCACAGGTCGCGTACGCGGATTTCGCCGCCGCGCCCCACTGCAAAACGCTGGGATGCCGTACCGTTGCATTCGTACACCTGCAAGGTGGTGCCAGGCTGGAACTTGCCACCCCGCACATCGAGGCACAGGCGGCCATCCACGCGGATCTCGCGCCCCCAGTCGCCGCCCTGGCCGGGGTAGCCCGGGTACTCGGGGCGCCGGTCGTCGTCGTGACGGTTGTGGTTGGCCAACAGGGCAATGCCTGCAATGGCGGCCACGGCCGCTACCGCCGCGCCGGCATTGGAGCCGCTGTTATTGCCGGAGGCATAGGTCCGCGTAATCTTGAAGCGACCGCCGCAACCACCGTTGGTCCACAGCTCGCGGTTGGTAAGGTCGTAGCCCCAGGTGCGGTTGAAGCGGCACGCTCCCTGGGTTTGTTCCACCAGGTCCACCTGGGTCACATCGTCCGCCAGGCGGTAGGAGGTGTAGCCGCCGCTGGACTGCAAATCCACCAGCTGGTCCTGCGCCAGTGCGGGCGGTGTGCCCACGAGCAAGGGCAGGCACAGCAGCCATGCACGTTTCTGCAACGTATGGTCTCTCATGGGTTGACTCTCCTTGTTCCGATCCGGAGCCTTATGAATAAGTGCGGGGTACCAGGGGCCAATCCCCACGCACCTCTCACCAGTCGCATCATAGGGCGGTCAATCGTTCAAGAGGTTGGTCACAGGTCGCCGACTCCTCGCGTCATTACGATGGCCTGAACGCTCCGATTGGCACTGCTTGCTCACGGGAGCTGACGAAGAATCAGGTTGGACCTTCTGATAACGGGAGGTATGCGCCAGGCCCATGGCTGTGAACACGCCAGCCGTTGGGGAGTCTGCTGGCGCAGTACCTTCGCCGCTGTCACGCCTCCAGAATCTATTCCTTCTATTCCTGTCTGCGCCGGTACTTCAGTGACTTCAGCTCACTTGATTAGCAAAGCAGACCCGCTGCCGTGAATCCGAAAGACTGCCACTGCATTGACGAGGTCGTCGGCCTGACCGCGAAGGCTGGCCGCTGCGGCCGCCATCTCCTCCACTAGAGCAGCGTTCTGCTGAGTGGCTTGGTCCATCAGCGTGATCGCTTCGCCCACCTGCGTGACCCCCGCACTTTGTTCGGAGCTGGCGGCGCTGATCTCGCCCATGATGTGCGTGACGTTACGGATGCTGGCCACGACCTCGGTCATGGTTTGGCCTGCTTTGTCGACAAGGGCGGTGCCGTGCTCCACGCGGCCTACGCTTTCGGTGATCAGTTGCTTGATCTCCTTGGCAGCGGCGGCACTGCGTTGGGCCAGGTTGCGCACCTCGCTGGCCACTACAGCAAAACCTCGGCCCTGCTCGCCGGCGCGGGCGGCTTCCACCGCAGCATTCAGCGCAAGGATGTTGGTCTGGAACGCAATGCCGTCAATCACGCTGATGATGTCGTTGATCTTTCGGCTGGAGTCGTTGATGTCCTTCATGGTGGCGACCACCATGGCCACCACTTCGCCCCCTTGCTGTGCGACGGTTGAGGCCGAATGCGCGAGCCGATTTGCATTGACCGCGTTGTCCGCGTTCTGCTTCACGGTCGAGCCCAGCTGTTCCATCGATGCCGCAGTTTGCTGCAGGGCACTGGCCTGCTGCTCGGTACGCATTGACAGGTTCTGGTTGCCTTGCGCGATTTCTGCGCTGGCGGTGGATACGCTCTCCGATCCCTGGCGCACTCCTGCCACCAGGTTGGACAGGCTCCGTCGCATGGCTTCCATGGAGGCAACGACCGAAGCGATCTCGTCTTTGCCTTGCGCTACCAGCGGGTTGGCCAGGTTGCCCCGCGCAAATTCCTGCGTCGCCTGGCTTGCCTCGCTCAGGGGCCGGACGATGGAACGGGTGGTGGCAACGCCCAGCACACAGGCAAATACCACCATGGCGATGCTGAGCAGGATCAGCTGAAACCGCAACGATTCAAACTGATGCATCGATTCCTGGCTGGCGCGTTTGCTGATGGCGTCGCTCTCGGCTAGGAAGGCTTCGATGTCTGCCACTAGCTTGTTCAGCAGGGGGCGGCATTCTTCGTTGATTTTCTTGATGGCCGCATCTTTTTCTCCCAGGCTCCCCAGCCGGGTGATCTCCAGCGCCACGGGGCCATAGGCCGCCTCGGTTTTCTTGATCTCGGCCAGCAGCTTGTTCAGAGGAGCGGTTTCCGGGGGGCCTGTCTTGAGGGCCTCTTCCACTCCCTGAAGTGCTTTGCCCATGCCTTCGTGGGCCACCCCTATGCGCCGGGTTTCTGCCTCAGCATCCTCCTTGGAGCCGGCGATCACCAAGTTGCGCGCAGACACGGCCCTTGCATTGGCCGTATCAAGAACCCGGTTGCCCAAACTTTTGATCACATTCAGGCGATTGACCTGGTTGTCCAGGCTCTCCTGCGTCATGGACTCTCCACGGATGCCCATGACGGCCACCAGAATCAGTGCGCAGGTCAGGACAACATAGCCAATGCCAAGACGCGTCTTGATGCACAGGTTTTGCAGGACATTCATGCGATGGGTCCTCCAGCTGGTGGCAATGATGATGCACCTTTATGGGCTAATGCGCCATGTTTTGCATCTTTTGTGAGCAAGTAGCTACATGCGCGAGGGTGGCGCAGCTCGCCGCGGCGCGTCACAGCCCCTGATCCTGGGCCACTTTTTCGCCCCGTCAAGGTTTTTTTGACCGCGCACGGCAAGGCCTTACGCGTCGTCCGCGGGGTTCCTGGAGTGCGTTCAGCGCATCGGGGGCGTCCAGTGCCACCCTGTGGGTGTCAGCCCAGCTCTGCTGCCGATGGCAGGTACAAGCCCTCCGCCGTGGTGATGGCCCGTGCCGCCCGCGCAGCGCGCGCGGTGGCGATGGCCGTGGCCTCGGCTGCCATGGTGGCCAGCACCATCATGCCCAGGCTCTTGCCGCTGCGGCCCGTGCCCAGGCTGAAGAGGGTGTCGCCGTCCGACATGGTGTGCACGGGATTGATGCTGCGCGCCAGCCCGTCGTGCGCGGCCACGGCCAGGCGGTGGGCCTGCACCTTGGTGATCACGGCGTCGGTGGCCACCACGCCGATGGTGGTGTTGGTGCCCGCCAGCAGGGGCTGGGGCGGGTCGCCGCGCAGCAGGGCGCGGCGTGTGTCGCGCAGGCGCAGGCCGTCGTCGGTACGGGCTCCGGCAATCACTTGGGCGGTGTCCGGGTCGATCACGTCGCCCAGCGCATTGCAGGCGATGAGCGCGCCCACTGTGACCCCGTCCACGGTGACCGAGGCGGTGCCGATGCCGCCCTTCATCGCGCGCTGGATGCCGAAGATCTTGCCCAGCGCCGCGCCGGTGCCCGCGCCCACGTTGCCTTCGGCCGGGTCGGCGGTGGATGCTGCCTCGCACGCCGCGTAGCCCGCTGCCGCATCGGGGCGGATGCGCATGTCGCCCACCAGCAGGTCGAACAGCACCGCCGCGGGCACGATGGGCAAGCGGCCCACGGCCACATCAAAGCCCACGCCGCGCTCTTCGAGCCAGCGCACGGCGCCGGTGGCGGCGTCCAGCCCCCATGCGCTGCCGCCCGCGAGCATGATGGCGTGCACCTTGTCCACCAGGTTGGAGGGGTGGAGCAAATCCGTCTCGCGCGTGCCGGGGGCGGCACCCCGCACATCCACCCCGGCCACGGCGCCCTCGCGGGTGATGATGACGGTGCAGCCCGTGGGGCGGCGGGTTTCGGTGAAGTGGCCGACCTCGATGCCGGCCACGCGGGTGATGCTGCCAGCGTCGCCAGCCAGTGTGTTGGAGGAACTCATGGCCGTTGATTATGGTGCCCATGCGCCGTCCGACAGTTGCGCAGCATCAGGGCCCTGGCGCTGCGCGTGGAGTCGCTTCAGGGCGCTTTCTCGATCCGCTGGACGTGGTAGGCGCCGCTGATCTGCTCGGCCCGAAAACGCACCTTGTCGCCGGGTTTCAAATCGCCCACCACGCTGGCGTCGGCCACGCGGAACACCATGGTCATGGGCGGCATCTCCAGGTTCTTGATCTCGCCGTGCTTGAGGGTGAGGCGCAGGGTGCGCGGGTCCCACCGGGTGATTTCACCTTCGCTCAGCTCCCCCTGGGGCGCGGGCGATGCGGCGGCGGCGGGGTGGTGGCTGCTGTGGCTGTCTGCGGCGGCTGCTGCGGGGGCTTGGGCCAGGGCAGACCCCGTGCCCAAGACAAGCAGGCTGGCAGCCAGCGGGATGGAGAAGAGGTGCTTTTTCATGTCGATGCCTTTTTGTTGTAGCTGTTGAACACGCGTGTGCTGCCGTCATGGGCCACCAGCAGTACGTCGTACGTGTCGCGCCGGCCGCCGTACACGGCGCCGTCCATGCCGGGCGATCCAACGGGCATGCCGGGCACGGCCAGGCCCAGGGCCTTGGGCTTATGCTGCAGCAGCTTGCGCACGTCGCTGGCGGGTACATGGCCTTCCACCAGGTAGCCGCCCACCAGCGCGGTGTGGCACGAGCCCAGCTTTTGCGGCAGGCCCAGGCGGGCGCGCACGGCGTTGTTGCCGGTGGCGTGCACCTTCACCGCAAAGCCGTTGGCTTGCATGTGGTCCACCCAGTCCTGGCAGCAGCCGCAGTTGGGGTCTTTCCACACTTCCAGCGGCGTGGGTGTGCTGTTGGCTGCGAGGGACCCACCCGGCAGCAAAGCGACGGCCAAACCCGCGCCCAGCAGGGGCAGGGTGGTGGCGAGCCATTGGCGGCGGGACGGGCTGGCGGGGGCATGTGTGGAACGGTGGCGTGGGAGGGTCATGGTGTTTCTCCTGGCATCAGGGGTTGCGGGGCAGCACGGTGATGGTGCCTGTCATGCCCGCCTGGTAGTGGCCGGGGATGAGGCAGGCAAAGTCAAAGCTGCCTGCGCGGTTGAAGTGCCACACGATGTCGCCTTTCTTGCCCGCTGCCACATGGGCCATGTAGGGCTCGTCGTGCTCCATGCCGGGGTGTTTTTTCATCAGCTCCGCGTGCTGGTCCAGCTCGGCCTTGGTACCGATCACGATCTCGTGCAGCACCTTGCCTTGGTTCTCGGCACGCAGCCGCACGGTGTCGCCCTCGCGCACCTCGATGTGGCGGGGGCTGAACCGCATGTCGTCACCCATGCGCACGGTGATCGTGCGGCGCACCTGCTGGGCGTCGCCTGCAATGCCCCAGTCCTTTTGCTCTTTGACCACGGGGGCAGTGGCGGTGCGGTGGGGCATGTTTTCATGCCCATAGGCAGAAAAAGTGCCGAATGCGCTAGTGCATATTGCCCAGGTAGCTATGAATTTGATAGTGTTCATGGTGATTGGTAGCTGGTAGCGTCAATGTTGGTGGCCGCTGGCAGCCGGCTTGCGCGCATTGGCGGCGCCCGGGGCCGTACCCGGGGTGTCGGTACGTGCAGGGCGGGGCGTGGCAGCTGGCGCGCCTTGCCATTCAAAGGCCTGGGTGCCGCGTGGCTGCCTGTAGTCGCCGGGGTCGGCGTAGCTGCCTGCGGGCTGATCGGCACGCACCTTGAGGGTGGTGAACATGCCGCCCATCTCCAGCGGGCCAAAGGGGCCGGTGCCGGTCATCATCGGGAAGGTGTTGTCGGGCAGCGGCATCTCCATGGCACCCATGTCGGCCATGCCGCGCTCGCCCATCACCATGTAGTCGGGCACGATCTTCTGGATCTTGCCGACCAGGCCTCGGTGATCCACGCCGATCATGGTGGGCACGTCGTGCCCCATGGCGCCCATGGTGTGGTGGCTCTTGTGGCAGTGCAGGGCCCAGTCGCCGGGTTCGTCGGCGATCAGCTCGATCTGCCGCATCTGGCCCACGGCCACGTCGGTGGTCACCTCGGGCCAGCGCGCGCTTTTGGGCACGGGGCCGCCGTCGGTGCCGGTCACTTCAAACTCGTGCCCGTGCAGGTGGATGGGGTGGTTGGTCATGGTGAGATTGCCCACCCGGATGCGCACCCGGTCGCCCTGCCGCGCCACCAGCGGGCTGATGGCGGGGAACACGCGGCTGTTCCAGCACCAGATGTTGTGGTCCAGCATGGTGTTGACCTTGGGGGTCATGCTGCCGGGCTCCACGTCGAAGGCGTTAAGCAGGAAGGCGTAGTCGCGCTGCACCTTGGCGATCTGCGGGTGACTGCCCTTGGGGTGGGTGATCCACAGGCCCATCATGCCCATGGCCATCTGCACCATCTCGTCGGCATGCGGGTGGTACATGAAGGTGCCGGGGCGCCGCGCCACGAACTCATACACAAAGGTCTTGCCCGGCTGGATGGCGGGCTGGGTCAGGCCACCCACGCCGTCCATGCCATTGGGCAGGCGCTGGCCGTGCCAGTGGATGGTGGTGTGCTCAGGCAGGCGGTTGGTGACAAAGATGCGCACGCGGTCACCTTCGACCACCTCGATGGTCGGCCCGGGGCTCTGGCCGTTGTAGCCCCACATGTTGACCATGAAGCCGGGCGCCACCTCGCGCACCACGGGTTCGGCCACCAGGTGGAACTCCTTGACCCCCGCATTCATGCGCCAGGGGGCGGTCCAGCCGTTCAGGGTGACCACGGGGTTGTAGGGGCGGCCGGTGGGCGGGTGCAGTGGTGGCGCGGTGTCGGCGCTGGACTGTGTGGCGGGCTCGGGCAGCGCGGCCAGGGCCACGCGGCTGACGGAGGCTGCGGCCACGGCCGTGGCGGCGCCAGAAAAGAAATTGCGGCGGTTCATGTCAATGGCCTTGTGGGGTGGTGGAGGCTGCGGCGCCGGATGTGAGGCCCTGCAGGGCACCGGGCGAGGTACCCGTCAGCGCCAATTGCAGGTCGGTCTCGGCCAGCCAGAAGTCGCGCTGCGCTTCGATGGCGTTGGCCACGGCCTGCGTGCTGTTGCGTGCTTCGGCCAGCATGTCCCACACGCTGGCCAGCATGCCGTTGTAGCGCAGCGTGGTTTCGTCGCTGATGAGCTGGCGCAGGGGCACGACCTCCGCCTGCTGTTGGCGCGCCAGGTCCAGGGCGGTGCGGTAGGTGAGCCAGGCGGCACGCACCTCGCTGCGGGCGCGCACGGCGGTGTCTTGCAGCTGGGCGGCGCTTTGCTCCACCTCGGCCTGGGCGCGGGTACGGGCTGCGCCGCCCCAGTCGAACAGGGGCAGGGGTAGTTCGATCTCCCAGCCGCGCTTGATGTCGCTGCTGCCGGTGGCGCGCTCGGTTGCGGTGTTGCGGCTGTAGGCCAGTCCGATGTCGCCAAACACGGCGCTAGCGCGGCTCCAGCCCTGGCGCGTGGCTTGGGTGTCGAGCTGGCGGCGCGCGGCCTGCACATCCAGCCGCTCGCGCAGTGCGGTGGCTTCGATGCCGTCTGCGGGCAAGGCGGTGGCGGGCAGAGGGGGCAGCTGCGGTGCCAGCTGGTATTGCGCCTGCGCGCCCCACACGCCCAGGCGGCGGTTCAGGTCTTCGCGGGCGGTGGCGGCCGCCAGCCGGGCACGGGCGCGCTGACTGTTGGCCTCGTGCAGCACGGCCTGCTCGCGGGCCTGCTGCAGGCGGCTCCAGTTGCCTACCTGCGCCATGCGGCGCGCCAGCTCGGCCCCTACCTCGGCGGCTTCGGCCATGCGGTCGTGCGTGGCAGCCACCTGCTCGGCCGCCACGGCGCGCAGCCAGGCACGGCGGGTGTCTGCGGCCAGTTGCACCACGTCCTGTGCGGCTTGCAGCGTGGCGATCTGCAGGCGCTCGGCTTCGCGCTGGGTGCGCCAGGGCAGGGTGATCAGATCCATCAGGCCAAAGGCGAGGGTGCGTTCGATCTCACGCTCCTGGCTATTGGTGAAACGCCCCAGGGTCAGGTGCGGGTTGGGCAGCGAGATGGCTTGCACCCGCTCGGCATCGGCCACGCCCAGTGCGGCCAGCCGGGCTTGCAGGCCGGGGTTATTGAGCAGGGCAATGCGCACGGCGGCGTCTTGTGTCAGGGGCTGGGCAAGCCAGCCGTCAATGGACTGCTGAGCCTTTGCGCGGGCGCTCGGGTCCATGGCAGGCAAGGCCGCCTGCGCCACACCGGCGGTACGGCCAGCCGTCAGCGATGCGACATCACTGCGCAGGCCGTCGGGCGACACGCTGGCGCAGCCCGCCAGCAGGGCGGCGGCGGCCAGCACCGAAAGGCGGTGGGTGCTGGTCATGGCTTGCCCTTCTGTTCGGGGTGGTGGGCGGGGTGGGCACTCCCTGCGCTGCCGTGGTGCATCTCATGGGCTGTGCCAGGCGGCTTTCCATGGGGCATGCCGTGTTGCATGCCCTGGTGGTGGTGTGGCATCGGGGCTGCTGTGGAGGCTGCGGGCGCGGGGGGCGGTGCGGAACCGCGCTGCGCCTCCCAGGCCACGATGTCCGCATGGCCGCGCGGGAACGCGCCCACGGCCTCGTGTGCCTGGCGCCAGGCCTGGGCACTGGGCAAGGCGTCCACCAGCGGGGGCTGCGGTGGCATGGCCGTGTAGGGCAGGGGAGCGGTGGGTGCATCGGCGCGGGTAGCGTCGGGTGCAGATGGGCTCTGGGCTTGCGCCAGCAAGGGCGACAACAGGGCGAGACAAGCCAGTCGCATGGGCCACGATGGCCCGGGCGACGGCGAGGAGAGAAAAATAGCAGGGGCGCGCATGGCGATCTCCAGACAACGAACGAAAAACACGGCGCTGCCGCCCGATGGGCCCCGTGTCTCGGGGTCAGTCAGGCAATGGCAGACGCACTTCGGGCGTCGGAGATCAGGCGATGGGTGGTTTGATGGCCAGCGCTGCGGGGGCGCTGTCAAACTGCGCGGAGGCCAGGGGCAGCAGGGATCCGGCGGGCAGGGGGGTGGGGGTCAGCGATGCGGGCAGGCCCAGCATGGCCGAATGGCAGATTTCGCAGGCCGAGCAACTGGCGCTGTGGTGGTCGTGGTCGCTGTGAGTCGGGCAGCCCGTGCCGTGGTCCTGGCACGCTGCAGCATGGCTGGCACTGTGGTCGAGGGCGAGTTCGGCGGCTGGGCTGCCATGGTGTGCATGGGCGTCGGCGGGTGCCGAGTCCTCGGCCTGGGCAAGGGTTGCGGAATGATCGTGGGGGTGGCTGTGGTCGTGGGCCATGCCTTCCGCCATGGGCTGATGCGCCGCAGTGTGCTGCGCCGGGCCTGCAGGCAGCAGCGGCGCCACAATGCCCGCCGCCATGGCCGTGCCTGTCAGGCCCCGAAGGACCAGCACCACCATCAGCAGGAAGAAAAAGCCGCGACGCATGCTTCAATGATACGGCGGGGCGGCCCAAGGTTCCACAGGCACGCCCTTTTCTGGCCCGGCGCGCCGGGGCAACCGGCCAAGGACCGTGAGGGCAAACCCGCGCAAATCGTGCATGCCTTTTTGGAACATGGGCAGTACCATGTGATGAAACACGTCGGTTCTCACCTGCCCATTTTTTCGCAGGTCCCGGCCACTGTGTTTCCAAGCGTCTTTCTCTTGCACAGAAAGGTCGGTATGCCCCCATGGGTCGCTGGAATGTGGAGCACCTTGTCCGCGCGGATTCGCTGGCTGGTGCTGTGGGCCACGCTGCCGGCGGTGCTGCTGGTGGTGTACCAGGCACGGACCCACCGCGCAGACGCGATCGCAGTCGCCGAAGAGCGCGCGCTGCAGACCCTGCAGTCGGTGGCCGGCACCCAGCAACGGCTGATTCAGAACACCCGCCAGTTTCTGCAGCAACTGGCCGCCATGCCGCAGGTGCACGACCCCGCCGCCCCCCAGTGCGGGCGCTACCTGGCCGAAGTGCTGTCGCTCAACACAACCTACGTCAACATTGGCGTGCCACGGGCGGATGGCGAGCTGCTGTGCAATGCGCAGCCGCTGAAGGCGCCCGTCAATGTGGCCAACCGCCCGTATTTTCAGCAGACGATCTCAGGGCGGGACTTTGCGGTGGGCAGCTTCCAGGTGGACCGCGCCGCCCAGGTGGCCAGTGTCAACTTTGCCTACCCGGTGATTCCGCCGGGCACGCAAGACGTGGTGGCCGCTGCGGTGGCGGTGGTGTCGCTGGAGTGGTGGAGCCTGCGGCTTACCGACCTGGGGCTGCCGGACGGCGCGGTGGCCCGCGTGTCCGACCCCGACGGCCGTGTGTTGGCGCGCTACCCGCCCGATGCCAGCGAGCTGGGGGCACCGTTTGCCGATGCCGAGTTCCGCGCCCTGGTGCTGCAAACGCCCCAGGGGCAGCGCCAGCGGTACCGCCCTGATGGTGCGCCCGAGCTGGTGGTGTTCCAGCCGCTGATCGAGGCAGGTGGCAAACCGGTGGCCACCATGAGCCTGGCCGTGCCGCTGGACAACCTGTACGCCGCGGCCAACAGCCGCATGTGGACCGAGATGGCGTTCTTGCTGGGTGGCCTGGTGCTGTCCTTTGCCGTGGCGCAGGTGGGGGTGCGGCGCGGCGTGATGCGGCCCTTGAGGCGCCTGATGCACGCCACGGACGAGCTGGCCGAGGGGCGCTATGTATCGCGCGTTCCCGCCACGGGCCTGCAGGAGCTGACCGAGCTGGGCCGCCGGTTTGACCGCATGGCCCTGACGCGACAGAAAGCCGAGGCCGAACTGCGCCAGAGCGAAGAAAACCTGGCCATCACGCTGCTTTCCATCGGCGATGGCGTGATCGCCACCGATACGCAAGGCCGCATCACCCGCATGAACGCGGTGGCCGAGCGCCTGACGGGCTGGCCCCTGGCGCAGGCCACGGGGCAGTCCTTGCCCGAGGTTTTCCACATCGTCAACGCCGGCACCCGCGAGCCGCAGATAGACCCGGTGCAGCTGGTGATGGACCGGGGCCAGGTGGTGGCATTGAGCAACCACACCACCTTGCTGGCCCGGCATGGCGCCGAGTACCACATTGCCGACAGCGCCGCCCCCATTCGCAACGCGCAGGGGCAGATCGTGGGCGTGGTGCTGGTGTTCAGCGACGTGAGCGAGTCCTACCGGGTGCGCCGCAAGCTGGAGGACAACGAGGCGCGTTTTCGCACCCTCACCGCGTTGTCGTCCGACTGGTACTGGGAGCAGGACGCGCAGTTTCGCCTCACGCATGTGGAAGGCCGGGCCGATGATCGACTGGTGAAGGAAGCCGCGCTGCACATGGGCAAGACGCGCTGGGAGCTGGCCGCACCGGGCATGAGCGACGCGCTGTGGGAAGAACACCGCGCGCTGCTGGAGCGCCACCAGGAGTTCCGCGACTTCGAGTTCGAGCGCCGCGACCAGCAGGGCTGCTCGTACTGGGTGTCCATCAGCGGCACGCCCGTGTTTGATGACGACGGTGTGTTTTGTGGCTACCGGGGCGTGGGCAAGGACATCTCGGCCCGCAAGCGCGACGAGAACGAGCTGCGCATTGCCGCCATTGCGTTCGAGTCGCAAGAGGGCATGATCGTCACCGACGCGGACACCCTCATCCTGCGCACCAACCGCGCGTTCAGCCGCATCACCGGCTACAGCGCCGACGAGGTGGTGGGCCGCAGCACCAGCCTGCTGGCCTCGGGCCACCATGACAAGGCGTTTTTTGATGCCATGTGGGCCAGCCTGGCCAGCACCGGCGAGTGGAAGGGCGAGTTGTGGAACCGCTGCAAGAGCGGTGAGGTGAACCTGCACTTCATGGCCATCACCGCCGTCACGGACCAGCACAGGGTACTGACGCACTACGTGGCCACCCTCAGCGACATCACCCAGCGCGCGGCGGCGGCGCGGGAGATTGAGCACCTGGCGTTCTACGACCCGCTCACCCACCTGCCCAACCGCCGCCTGATGATGGACCGCCTGCAACAGGCGTTTGCCACCAGTGCGCGCGCGGGCCTGCAAGGGGCTCTGCTGTGCCTGGACCTCGACCACTTCAAGACCCTGAACGACACCCTGGGCCACGACATGGGCGACGTGCTGCTGCAGCAGGTGGCCCAGCGGCTCACGGCCTGCGTGCGAGAGGGCGACACCGTGGCGCGGCTGGGCGGCGACGAGTTTCTGGTGCTGCTGGAAGACCTGGGCGCCCTTGCCACCGACGCGGCCGAGCAGGCGCAGGCGGTGGGTGAAAAAATTCTGGCCGCGCTCAACCAGCCCTACCAGCTCGCATCGCACCATGTGCACAGCACTACCAGTGTGGGCGCCGTGCTGTTCAGCGGCCAGGGACAGACGGTGGAAGATGTGGTCAAGCACGCCGACCTGGCCATGTATGCCGCCAAGACCGCAGGGCGCAACGGCATCCGCTTTTTTGACCCGCGCATGCAGGCCGCTGTCACGGCCCGCGCGGCGCTGGAGAACGACCTGCGCATGGCGCTGGAACAGGGCCAGTTCACGCTGCACTACCAGGTGCAGGTAGGCTGCGGCA